>Ga0105047_10003285_pt1 | contig 28514 bp, 31 predicted proteins | sample MAT04_FD_78384 | JGI IMG/M metagenome (GOLD analysis project Ga0105047, IMG submission 78384) | Freshwater microbial communities from Lake Fryxell liftoff mats and glacier meltwater in Antarctica - MAT-04 (megahit assembly) | ecosystem: Environmental > Aquatic > Freshwater > Ice > Liftoff... | reverse complement strand
TTGTGTGCGCAAGGACTTTCTGGGCAGCGATGGTCCCATAGCTCGTTCTGGGTGTGGTCAGTTCCGCAGTCCGGGACGCAGCACGCCCAGAAGAGCCGGCAGCAGCAGTCGGCAGGACGCGACTTACCAACCCATGTGGTCAGAGCACTAGCTGGCGAAACCGTCGAGGATGCCGGTGAGACCGGTCGGGTGTGGGCCGATTGCCAGCTGTTCCAAGATGCCGATGCCGTGCTCGATGGTGCCGTCGGCCATCGTCAGCGTGGCGTCACACAGGGCCTGCACGTGCACGTGCTCGCGGGACAGTTGGTCATCCACCGGCAGATGCAGGCGTTCGCCGGCCGTCACCGATTCGCCTTTCCAGTACCCATGGCCGAATTCGGGGTGGCCGTAGCCGATGCCGCGCATTTGGAACTCGAAGCGAGGCTGCAGCTTGACGGTGTGGCGGGCGCCGTCCCAATCGATCAGGTCGTACTCGAAGGCGTCGGCGAACCTCGTGCCCGGCCGCCATTCCACACGCCAGTCCACCGAGCGCATCATGTGGGGAGCCTCGCCCAGCCGTGAGAGCGCACCAGTTTCGTGCCAGCGGCGCCCATCGCCGTACTCGTTGACGTCGAAGTGTGTTGACAGCGATGGGAAGTTCACTGGTGCCCACAGCCAGAAGAACTGTGGCACCTGGACAGGAGCACCGGCCGGCGGCGGCTCGCCGACCGGCCGAATTCCCCACGAGCGGTCGCGCGAACCCCAAACGTTGTCGGGTGAAACTTCGTGCCGTTCGCCGTCGACCTCCAACCAGCCCGTCCATGCGCCGAACTGCGTGAGGCGGGTGTAGTCGAAAAATGTACGCATGCCCACGCGCTCGAAGAAGTGCGCTTCCTCGATCGCTTCCGATCGGCCGTCGAACGTCAGCTCTGCGCGTAGGCCCTGCTCAGGCGCATCGATCGTGACCCGAAGCGTCTGCAACGGCAGCAACACATCGACCACGATCGGCCCCAGCGTCGTGGCATCGCGGCGGTCGAGCGGTGCCCGCTGGCTATGGAACACGCTGTGCTGCACGCCGTCCTTGACCACACAGAACGCGGCATCGGCGACATGCCGATTGGGGTAGAGGCCCATCGCCGCCCCGAAGTACAGGCCACCGTCGCGTGAGTATCCGTTGAAGAAGTAGCGGTCGTACTGGTTGAGGTCGCCGGTCGCACTGTGGGCCACCGGTACCGAGGCCTGATGAATCGGGAAGTCGTCGAAGCTGGTCAGCACGCAGCGAACCGTAGTGACCTCGGTCGCTGGCCATCGCACGCTGGCGCCCCATTGGCGAGATGCCCGTAGCCTGAGCGACATGTCACGAGTGCAAGCGAGTTGGCGTCGGGTCCGCGAGGAAGGGTTCTCACCCACGGAGTTCCGCTCCATCTGCGTTGCGGCATTGGTGTTACTCGGCGCGATCGTGGTCACCGGCGGTCTGGTTCGGCTGACCGGTTCGGGTCTGGGCTGCAACGACTGGCCGAACTGCAACAACACAAAGATCGTGGATGTATCGACGAAGCACGCGGCCATCGAGCAGATCAACCGGTTGTTCACGTTCCTGGTGTCGATCGGCGTCGCGCTCGCCGCACTGGCTGCCTGGTTCCGACGTCCGCGGCGACGCGACCTGCTCCGGTTCAGCTTGGTCATGCTGGTGGGTGTGCCGGCCCAGGGACTGGTCGGGGCGGTGGTCGTGTGGAGCAAGTTGCACCCCGCGTTGGTGCAGGTGCACTTCGTGCTGTCGATGGTGCTGGTGTGGGCCGCAGTGATGATGCTGGTTCGGTCACGCGAGCCGGACAACGGTCGCCGCGTCAGCGCCGTCGTGCCCCGCATTCGCCGTCGTGTCCGGTTGCTCGCAGCGTGGACGACGTTGGCGGTGCTGGCCGGCACGGTGGTCACCGGAACAGGGCCGCACGCCGGCAAGACCCTGAAGGACGCCGCGGGCAACTGCATCGTCACCGACGAGGCTGCCAAGCGGTTCTTCGGCAAGGAGTGTGACATCAATGGCGACGCGTTGGTATGGGTGACACGCGTGCACGGCACCATCGTGTGGATCACGGTTGCGATCGCGTTCACGCTGCTGTGGCATCTGCGGCGCCTGCGTCACGATCGGGAAGTGCTGGATGCGCCCCTCACCGCGTGGTTGCTGACCGCGATTGTGCAGGGGGCTATCGGCTACGCTCAGTACTCGAACGGGCTGCCGGTGGGCCTGGTGGCGTTGCACCTGGCGGGCGCGACGGTATTGGTGGGCTGCACCGCGTGGCTGTGGGCGAGTACGACCAAGTTGTCGACGTCAGCTGGCCAGGCTCTGGACGAACTCGCCGAGCTTGTTGATCAGCGCCGCGAAGAAGTGCCCGATTGAACCAATGGAATTGACGGTCCAGTCGGCGGAACCAGTCGGATCTTGCCAGAGTTTGATCGCAAAGAACGCCACCAGCAGATACATCGCGATACGAAGAGCAGCCTTCGCCTGATTGAGAATCATTGCCATGGGTGGACCTCCGGAATAGCCGAGCTCAGCTCGGTAGGTTTCCACCCGCTCCTCAGGCTACTCCGACAATGCGCGCCGGGCAGGGATTCACAGCAGCTGGGCCAGCTTCGCGACCCGAGAGCGGAACTCCTCGACCGTTCCATGGATGATCTCGCGCACCGGTACGACCGACTGAATGCGGCCGGCAACCTGCCCTGTGAGGGCGATGGATGCTTCCATGTCGCCGCCGAAGTAGAGATCGAGGGCTCTGCTCATCTCGCTCATCTCCACGTGGTCCTGGTGTTCCAGCCGCGTCGTGCGTTCTGTGCGTAACGCCCGTAGACCTGGCTTGGAGAAGCGGTTGAGGAACACGGTGTCGGTCTCGGTGGCCCCGACGATTGCCTGCTTCCAATTGTCATGCACCGGCGACTCGACGGCGCTCACCATCCGGGTGCCCATCTGCACGCCCTGCGCGCCCAGCGCGAACGCGGCTGCCATGCTGCAGCCGTCGGTGATGCCACCAGCACCGACAATCGGCACATCGACCCGACTGGCAACCAGTGGCATCAGCACCATGCTGGCCACGTCACGAGGGTTCTTGAATCCACCCCCTTCGCCGCCCTCGACGACCAAACCGTCGACTCCGGCGGCCACCGCCTTCAGCGCCGCCGCCAGCGTGGGAACGACATGGAAGACCGTCAGGCCGGCTGCTTTCAGCTGGGCCGTGTACTTCGTCGGGTCGCCCGCGGATGTGGTGACGAAGCGCACGCCCTGATCGATCACGAACTGCGCGATGCCGGGGTCGCGCACGAAGGCCTGCGCGATGTTCACGCCGAACGGCTTTTCGGTGAGATAGGCCATCTTCGCGATCTCTGCCCGCACCGCATCCAGCTCGCCGCTGGAGGTTTCGATGATGCCCATGCCGCCTGCGTTGCTGACCGCCGACGCCAACTGGCTGCGGGCGATCCAGCCCATCGGGGCTTGGATGATCGGGTAGTCGACACCGAGGAGCTCGGTGACTCGGTTACGGATGGGCGCGGGCGGCGAGCTGGTCACAGCACGGGATCGTAGAGGTGGTGGCAGTCGTTGACCGTCACCAGAGTGGACCCGTGCTGTCCGATGCGCACGAGAGTGATCGAAGTGTTCTCGACCGTGAAGATCAGCGAGCGGTGCACCCCGAGCAGGTGAGCAACGTATGCGTTGATCGACCCACCATGGGCGACGACTGCGATGCACTCGCCTCGATGCTGCGCAGCAAGTGCGTCGACCACACCGGCCACTCTGGTACGAAACACCTCGTCGCCCTCGCCGCCCGGGACGCCGTCCCAACGCCCGGTACGGCTCCAGGCCACCCACTCGGGGTCGGAAGTGGCAGCGCGCCGCCGAAACTCCCCGTTGCCCCAGTCGCCGAGACGGACCTCTTCCAGATCGACGAACTCGACCAGACTCAGCCCGCGTTCGTCCGCGAGTGGCTGCGCGGTCTGGCGGGCGCGGGCCAATTGTGAGCTGTAGACAGCGTGAATTGTCTTGTCCGCCAACCGGGAGGCCATTCGCGTCGCCTGCTCGACGCCCTGCACGTGTAGCTCCGGGTCGGCCGACTCGGGTGAGCCGGGGACGACGTCGGCAGAGCGGCCGTGGCGGATCAGCAGGATCTGACACTCGTCGGGCTCGGGCCCACGAAGCGTTGGCTGGGGTACTGCGGCTGCTCTCGGCGGAGTCGTCGTCACCCGGCCACGGTAGCGGTGAGCACGAGGCCGATGAGCACCAGGGAGATACCGACCCAACCCGCTGCGCGGATGCCCTCATGGACGACCACAGCGCCCAGCATGGCGGCCGTGATGGGTTCGAGCAGCGTGAGCGTGATGACCGTCGGTGCCGCGAGGTGCCGCAGCGCGATGCCGTACAACGTGTAGGCCACTCCGACAGTCACCACGCCGAGGTAAACCGCGACCAGCGCGCCCGACCCACCGAGGACCCAGGCAGGGGAGTGAGCGAACAGGAGTGGGCTGAGCAGTACGGCTCCGCCACTGAACATTGCAGCCATGCTGGCTGTGCTGTCGATACCGCGCTCGATCTGATGCTTGCCCGCAGTCGCAAAGACCGCCCACCCGAGGCCGGCGCACACTGCCAACGCAATGCCACCTGGATCAACAGCTGCTTCACGACCGGCGAGGCCGAGCAAGCCAACGCCGCCGACGCTGATGGCGGTGCCCAGCAGCCAGCGTCGGTTCGGTGGACGGCGGTGGCTGGCTGCGTTGATGGCCCCGCTGAGTACGGGGCCAGAACCAATGGTTGCAAGGGTGCCGACAGCGACGCCAGTACGGTCGACGGCGAGAAAGTACCCCACTTGGAAGATGGCGACGCCGACGGCTCCTAGGGCGGTGATCAGGATGGATGATCGCTGCCACGGTCCCAGCAGCGCGCCCCGACCTCTCTGCGATGCGATCACCTTGAGCGTGGCGCCACCGATCAACAGGCGAACGGCCCCGACCGAGTACGGGTCGGCGGCGTCCGGCGCATTGACCAACACAGTGCCCGTCGTACCGAACAACAGCGCTGCGACGAAGACTGCGAAGGTGGCGAGAGTGTGGTGACGACGCCGATCGGGCATGAGCGCACGCTACCGATTCGTATCTGTGTCAAACTGTCCGATGTTGAGCGCTCAACGGCGTGGGCTCAAGCAAGTAGTTGACCGTAGCTGCGCACTCGCGCTTGAATACCGCCCTCACCCTTGACCAGCTAGGTGGCACGTTGGCTTCCACAACCTTCCGAAAAGTGTCCCGAATCGGTCTTGCCGCCTTCGCATTCATCGCGTTGTTCAGCGGCACGGCGCACGCCGATGAAGAGACGATTCAGGTCCGGGTGCAGCACACGCCCGAAGGCGGCAAGAAGGAGCAGGTCGAGGGCGTGGAGATCACCATCACCGACCCGAGCGGCTCTGTTGTGGCTGAGGGGGTCACCGACGAGAAGGGCGTCGCTCGTCTCGCAGTGCCGAGCGACGGCTCGTTCACGGTGACGATCGACCCTGCTTCGCTCCCAGAGGGTCTGGGGGTTGGCGAAGGTCAGGAGAGCCGCACCGTAACGGTCACCGCCGGGCTCGGCGGCAACGCCAACTTCAACCTGGGTGAGGCCACACCGAAGGCGGCCAGCAAGCTCAGCCTGCTGCCGAAGACCATCTTCAATGGAATCCGCTTCGGTCTCGTCATTGCGATCATGAGCGTCGGCCTCTCGCTGATCTACGCCACCACGGGCCTGTCGAACTTCGCCCACGGCGAGACGGTCACCATCGGTGCCGTGATGACAGGCGTGGCGTCGGGCTGGTTCGCGCTGTCCGGCGCAAAAGGCGGCTGGGGTGGCTTCATGCAACTCTCAGCGGCAATGATCATCGGTGTCGGCTGTGCCACCGCGTTCTCCGGGGCTTTGGAGCTGGCGGTGTGGCGACCGATGCGTCGCCGCGGCATCGGCCTCACCTCGATGATGATCGTCTCGATCGGCATTGCCATGTCGGTCCGATTCATCATCCAGATGTACTACGGCTCACAGCCACGGTCGTACGCCCAGTTCGGCTCACAGCAGAACATCAACTTCGGCCCGATCGGCGTGACGCCTCGCGACCTGACCACCGGCATCGTCGCACTGCTCGCACTCGGCGCAGTGGGATACCTCCTGATAAAGACTCGTACCGGCAAGGCAATCCGTGCTGTGTCGGACAACCCCGACCTGGCCTCCACCACAGGCATCAACACCGAACGAGTCATCCTCACTGTGTGGCTGCTCGGTGGCGCCCTCGCCGGTCTCGGCGGCGTGATCTTCGGCCTCGACGAACAGGTCAGCTGGAACATGGGAACCAAGATCCTGCTCTTGATGTTCGCCGCCATCACCCTGGGCGGACTCGGGCGCCCGTTCGGTGCTCTGGTCGGGTCGCTGGCCGTCGGTCTGTTCGTCCAGCTGTGGGCCTGGCTGTTCAGCAGCTACACCGACTTGAAGACGATGGGAGCGCTGTTGGCGATGATCTTGGTCCTGCTCTTTCGACCGCAGGGCATCCTCGGCAAGAAGGAGCGTGTCGGATGAGTCAGACCATTTCCAACGGCCTGTTCGGTGCGATCGGCGTCACCGCCATTGCCTACTGTCTGGCAGCCATCGGCCTCAATGTCCACTTCGGTTACACAGGACTGCTCAACTTCGGTCAGGCCGGTTTCGCCCTTGTCGGCGGCTATGCCGTGGCGATGCCAGTGATGAACTGGCAGTGGAGCATCTGGGCAACAATCCCGGTTGTGATCATCGCCTCGTCGATCTTCGCCTTGTTGCTCGGTATCCCCACACTGCGGTTGCGAAGCGACTACCTGGCCATCGTCACCATCGCGGCTGCGGAGATCCTCCGTCTGCTGGTGTCAACACCCAAGCTCGTCCACGTCACGGGCGCCACCGACGGCATCAACTCGTTCACCAACGACATCCAGAACACCATTCCGGGGTTTCTCAAGGGCAAGTCGGTGCCGCTGTGGGAGAAGCAGATCAGCGACTACGAGATGTGGGTGATGATACTCGGCTGGTTCCTCGTGGTCCTCTTCTCGGTGGGTGTCTGGTCGCTGATGCGGAGTCCCTGGGGGCGTGTGCTGCGTTCGATCCGAGAGGACGAGGATGCAGCTCGCAGCCTCGGTAAGAACGTGTTCGCCTACAAGATGACAAGCCTTGTACTCGGTGGCGTCATCGGCGGGTTCGGTGGGGCCATTCTGGTCATCGGACAGCGCAACGCCAGTCCTGGTAGCTTCCAAACGCAGTTCACGTTTCTCACCTATGCGATCATCGTTCTCGGCGGCGTCGGCAAGGTGAAAGGTCCCATTGTCGGCGCAATGATCTTTTGGTTCATGATCAACGTGAGTGACAACCTGCTCGCGGACTGGACGGACGGATCCGGCTTCCAGTTGCCTACATGGGTGATGGATTCGTCGAACTTCAGTTTCTTCCGATGGATCCTGGTGGGCACTGGCCTTGTCCTGTTGGTGATCTTCCGGCCGCAAGGCATCTTCGGTGACAAGAGGGAGCAGGCGTTCGATGTCCGATGACGCGTTTGCCGACGTTCCACGCGAACCGGGGGCTGCCAAGCCCGAACCGATCCTCGTTGCCGACTCAGTGCGTCGCAGCTTTGGTGGCCTGACTGCGGTCGACGTGCAGCACCTCGAGGTGCAACGCAACTCCATCACGGCGCTCATCGGTCCCAACGGAGCCGGTAAGACCACCTTCTTCAACCTGCTGACCGGATTCGATTCTCCCGACAGTGGCGAGTGGGCCTTCAACGGCACTTCGATGAATGGCGTCAGCCCGTACAAGGCAGCTCGCAAGGGCATGGTGCGCACGTTTCAGCTGACCAAGAGCCTCACCCGCATGTCGGTGATGGAGAACATGCGGCTCGGCGCTACTGGGCAGACCGGCGAGAAGTTGTGGGTGGCGCCGTTCAAGTTCCTCTGGAAGACACAGGAGGACGCAGTCACGACGCGCGCCGAAGGTCTGCTGGCTCGCTTCAAGCTCGATCACATGCGCGACGAGTTCGGCGGGTCGCTGTCGGGCGGCCAGCGGAAGCTGCTGGAGATGGCACGAGCACTGATGGTCGAGCCGGAGATGGTGATGCTGGACGAGCCGATGGCTGGCGTCAACCCGGCCCTGAAGCAGAGCCTGCTGGAGCACGTGAAGGGCCTGAAGGACGAAGGGCGCACGGTGCTGTTCGTCGAGCACGACATGGACATGGTGCACGAGATCGCTGACTGGGTGGTAGTGATGGCGGAGGGTCAGATCATCGCCGAAGGGCCCCCTTCGTTCATCGGTGCCAATCAAGCCGTGATCGACGCCTACCTCGGCGCACACCAGAACACCGACCTGGGGGTATGAGCATGAGCGATGGCAGCGCAGCTGTGGAAACACGACCGAACGTGATCGACGTCAAGGAGCTTGTTGGCGGCTACACCTCCGACGTGAACATTCTGAACGGCTGCAATCTGACGGTCGCGCCCGGGGAGTTCGTCGGCATCATTGGCCCCAACGGCGCCGGAAAGTCGACGCTGTTGAAGGCCGTTCTCGGTCTGCTCAAGATCCGTTCCGGCGCCGTGTACTTGCACGGCGAGGAGATCACGGGTACGAAAGCACACGAACTCGTCGGGCGTGGCGTCGCATTCGTGCCGCAGACGAGGAATGTGTTCCCCAGTCTGACCGTGCGCGAGAACCTGGAAATGGGCTGCTACCTCAAGCCGTCGATGTTCCACGAGCGCTACGAAGTCGTCTGCGAGATGTTCCCGAAGTTGAAGACCCGCGCCTCGCAGTCGGCCTCGGCTTTGTCCGGTGGCGAGCGCCAAATGGTGGCGATGGGCCGCGCACTGATGTTGAACCCGTCGGTGCTGCTGCTCGATGAACCGTCTGCCGGCCTGTCCCCGATGCTGCAGGACGAGGTGTTCATCAACTGCCGCCACATCAACGCTGCCGGCGTCGCCATTTTGATGGTCGAGCAGAACGCACGACGCTGCCTACAGGTGGCCGACCGGGGGTATGTGCTCGACCAGGGTCGTAACGCGTACACGGGTTCTGGTCGCGAGCTGTTGGCCGACCCGAACGTGATCGGCCTCTACCTCGGCACGCTCGCCCGGACCACCGGCGGTTGACACATCCGTCTGCCGGGCTTCATGCCCCCGGCTGCAGTGTGCCGTCCAACTCCAGCGCAGCGCAGCCCTGCGCTACGGTCGCCAGCATCTGTGTGTGCAGCAATTGGTCCGGTTCCACCACCAGCGGCCGGGTCACGCCGTCACCGAGGTCGACCTGCAGTACGAAGCGGAACGGCTGCTTGGCCTCGGCGACAGCGTGGGCGTCGCATCGGCCCTCTGCGAAGTACACCCCGATCTCGACCTCCGTGGAGTCTGTCGCCAGCTGAGCGAGTGGCCCGTTGGTCGCTGCGGCGGGAAAGAGCAGGGTGAATGGGATGGTGTCACCAGCGGACAGCACAGTGATGGTCTCGGTACCACTCACCCGCGTGACTCGCAGGACGCCCACCGAGAGCGGACGATCGGCGATGGTCGCGACCCGTACGTCGGCGAACGTGATCGACGCATGTTGTTGGACCATCTGCTGCTCGCATCCGGTCTCGTAGATTCCGGTCAGGATGCCTTCATCGCCGATCACCGCAGCGGTGCGGTCGGTGCCATCGGCCAGCGTGAAATGCACCGAGGCCTCTGTCAGCGCAGGGGCAGGCGCCACGTTCGTACCGTTGATCGTGCACGTGGGAGCTGGCAGCGGCACTGGCAGGTCCACACGTTGGCCGGGGTTGATGGTCAGCTGTCTGGCGATCACGGGTGTACTGAAACCAGACCAGAGAAACTGAACGCCGGTGACAGGCAGCGCCTCTGCCAGCCCGTTGGTGACTTGCAGCTGCATCTGATTCGCCACGACATCGTCGCGGTATTGCAATGGCTCGACGACAAGGGGGTTGGTCATGGCCGGTGCTGCCGACTGACCGCCGGTGGGTGCGTCACCGCACGACACTGCGATCAACAAGAGCACGACGAGTTGACGACGTATGTGCTGCACTCGGCGCACGGTAGCCGCAGTGGGCACGCGGAACGGCCCTGGGCACATGCCCAGGGCCGTTCCAAGTGTTTGGTTTCCTATGAGCCGAAACTCGATGGATCAGCCTTCTGCGTCGTAGCTCTCGCCGAGACCATTACCGATGTTGCCGTCGCAGCCGTAGACGGCGAGGTCGCGAGGACCGGCACCGTTTTCGACCATGGTACGGAGGATCTTCGACGACTCTTCGAAACCGATGACGACAACGGCGTCGGGGCTGGCGGCCACGATCTCGTTGACTTCAGTATCGAATGTGCCACCGTCGGGCTCGTAGATCTTGACGATCGACACGGTGATGCCAGCAGCTTCCAAGGTCGTCTTGACAACATCGGCCAGGCCGGTGCCGTAGGCATCGTTGCGGGCGATGATGGCCACGTTGGTGGCGCCATCGTCAGCGACGAGCTTGGAGATCGCGGCGCCCTGCAGGAGGTCCGGCGGGGCGACACGGAAGAACAGGCCCTTGTCGGCGTAGGTGGTGAGCTTGTCCGACGTGTTGGCCGGGCTGAACTGCACAACGCCAGCACCGGCGATCTTGTCGATGACCGACAGCGAGATACCCGATGCTGCGGCGCCGACGACGGCGTCGACATTTGCACTGAGCAGACGGTCGACGGTGGCGTTGGCGAATTCGGGCGTGTCGCCCGAGTCACCCGCTACCAGCTCTACCGGCTTGCCGAGCACGCCACCGGCGTCGTTGATCTCCTTGATGGCCAGGTCGACGCCGGCGATCTCGGGTGGTCCGAGGAACGCAAGCGAGCCCGTCACGGGGAGGAGGGTGCCGATACGCAGCACGCCGTCACCGGCGCGAGTGCCCTCGACGGGAACCGCGGCAACGTCGGCGTTGGCTGCACCCTTGGCCGGGAGATAGACGGTCTGCGAGTCATCGATGCGGTTGTCCGCACCCATGGTCAGCACGCCGTAGCTGGCTTCCATCGGGTCGCCCACGCCGTTGAGCGTGATCGGGCCGCTGAGGCCGTCATAGTCGGGGTCTCCACCGGCGTCGATGATGACCATGCACGATGCGAAATCGGTGCACTTCTCGCCGTCACGGGTGATGCCCTGGATCTCGCTGGCATAGGCGATGCCGTCGTCGTTTGCCTTGGCAGTGGCCAGGGCGATGACGAGCGTGAGGTCGTAGCCTTCCGCTGCGTAGTTGAAGTCCTTCAGCTCAGGATCAACTTCGAGCAGGCGAGCCTTGAAGTCGTCGCCCAGCGGCGTCAGGGGCGTGGTGCCCTTGAAGCCCTCGAGGTCTCCACCGGCTGCCGGCGTGGTGTCGGCAACAGTGGTGTCAACGGCTGCTGCGGTGGTGTCAACGGCTGCTGTGGTGGTCTCGACCGCTGCTGCGGTCGTGTCGGCCGAGCTGTTCGTGTTGTCGTCGCCGCAGGATGCGGCCACGATGGCCAATCCTGCGAGCACTGCGCCGAAGCGGCGCATGCTGGTTTTCTGCATTTGGGTTTCTCCCCCTAGGAGCCGAGCCGCACGGTGCGACCCGGTGGTAATCAAGACGCGCAGTGTATGTCGTTCATGCACGAATGAACAAGCACCACCCGGCGAATTCGATGACGGGAGGACTACGGTTCTGTGCATGTCGAACCCAACCGATGCCGCCCCGGATGAAGTGCTGTACGAGGTGGCAGACCACATTGCGACCATTACTCTCAACGCACCCGGTCGGATGAACACGATCTCAGCACTCATGCTCGATCAGTTGTCCGAACGACTGTTGCAGGCCGATCGCGACGCTGACGTGCGCTGCATCGTCATCACTGGTGCCGGCAAGGCCTTCTGTGCCGGCCTCGACATGGCCGCGCAGATGGGTGCCGCCAAAGGCTCGCTGGGGGGATTGGACAGCGGCGGTGGCATTCCGGGGGAGATCGACCTGCGCTTCACACCGCCGACAGTGCTGCACAACCTTGATACGCCCACAATTTGCGCGCTGAACGGCGGCTCAGCCGGATACGGGCTGGATCTCGCGCTGGGCTGCGACATTCGGGTCGCCAAACAATCGGCGAAGCTGAACCCAGGCTTCGCCAAGCGCGGCATCGTTCCGGAAAGCGGTGGCACCTGGCTGCTGCCTCGGATGGTCGGCTATGCAAAGGCCGCCGAGATTGCGTTCACCGGCCGCACGTTGAAGGCCGAAGAGGCGCACGAGTTGGGTCTCGTCAACCACGTGATCGCCGACGACCTGTTCCACGAGTTCGTACAGAACCTGGCCGGCGAAATCGCTGCCAACGCACCGTTGGCGGTGAGGGCGATCAAACGCATGATGCGCGCCGCTGAAACCGAGACATTCGAACAGAACGTGCACCACGTGTTCCTGCAGCTGTTGCCGTTGCTGCGCACCGACGACTTCCGAGAGGGCGTAGCGGCGTACATGGAGAAGCGAACCCCCACGTTCAACGGTCGCTGAACGTGAAGGTCGTCGCTGGGGTCGATTCCTCAACGCAGAGCACCAAGGTCGAACTCCGGGACCTGGATGGCGGTGGCGTGGTCGGTCGCGGTTCGGCGCCGCATCCGCCAACCACTCCACCCCGCTCCGAGCAGGATCCGTTGGCTTGGTGGGGTGCCTTCGAGCGCGCATACGCGGCTGCTGTGGCCGACGCAGGTGATGTGGAAGTGGTTGGCATCAGTGTTGCCGGTCAGCAACACGGCATGGTCACGCTCGACGCCAACGGTGGCGTCCTTCGTTCGGCGAAGCTCTGGAACGACACAGAATCTGCCGCCGATGCCGGCTGGCTGCGCAAGCAATTGCCAGGCGGGGCTGCTGAGTGGGCGGCTGCCACGGGCAGCGTACCGGTGGCAGCGTTCACCATCACCAAACTGTCGTGGCTGCATCGCAGCGAACCCGAGGTTTGGTCGCGACTCGCGCATGTGTTGTTGCCGCACGACTGGCTGACCTATCAACTGACAGGCCAGATGATCACCGATCGCGGCGACGCGTCCGGCACCGGTTACTGGTCGCCGATCACTGGCGAGTATCGGTGGGACTTGCTCGGGATCGTTGATCGCGAGCGCGACTGGTCGCAGACGGTGCCGCGGGTCGCTGCTCCGACGGAGGTGGTGGGCCAATGGCGTGGCATTCCCGTCGCGTGCGGTACCGGCGACAACATGGGTGCCGCCCTCGGCCTCGGGCTGACCGCCGGAACCGCAGTCATCTCCATCGGCACGTCGGGGACTGCTTATGCGGTGTCCGACACCCCGACCGCCGACCCCAGCGGTCTGGTCGCAGGCTTCGCTGACGCCTCGGGCCGCTACCTGCCGCTGGCATGCACGCTGAACGCAACCAAGATCACCGAGGCTGTGGCTCGACTACTCGCAGCGGATCGCGACGAGTTCACCTCGCTCGCCATGGCAGCGCCCAGCGGTGCCGACGGCCTCACGCTGCTGCCCTACTTCGACGGCGAGCGCACCCCTAACCTGCCGGGTGCCAGCGGTTGGATGAGCGGACTGCGCAGCGACGTCTCCCGTGAGCAGGTGGCCCGCGCGGCCGTCGAAGGCGTGTGCTGCTCGTTGCTCGACGCGCTCGACGCAATTCGCGCTGTGGCTCCCGTTGATCGAGTTGTGTTGGTTGGCGGTGGCGCACGCTCCCCGGCCTATCGCAGTGTCTTCGCGACCTTGTGTGATCTGCCGGTTGGAACGGCCGACGCCGACGAAGCGGTCGCGACAGGCGCGTGCGTGCAGGCCGCCGCAGTTGCGCTCGGTCAGTCGCACGTCGAGGTCGCACGTGGATGGGCGCTCGGCTCGGTCACTGCCGTTGAGCGTCCGGACGTCACATCGAGTGCGGACGTGCGGGCACAGTACGCAGCACTGCGTGGCGCTGCTTACTCGTCGTGAGCCTCGACCCCTACGTGGTGCTCGGTGTCGCCTCCTCGGCGACGATGTCCGAGTTGTCGACCGCCCGCCGCCGATTGGCGCAACACCTGCACCCTGATCACGGTGGCGACGCTGCAGCCATGCAAGCGCTCAACGCGGCGTTCGAGGAAGCTGTCCGACGACTTTGCGAACCTGCCGCGGCGTTGCCGGTCGCTGAGTCTGTACCAGTGCCGTCGGCGTCACCAGCGACTAGGCAGCGCGCGGGGCGTCGTTCGGTGCGCGGTGTACAGCACGATGCGCCATCGTTCACGATCGACGTGTTGCCCGTGGAGGCGTACGAGGCGTTGCTGGTCGTCACCTCGTGGATGGGAGAGGTGTTGGTCGATGACCCGCCGTATCTGCTGGAGGTCTTCCTTCACGATCCGTCACCGTGTTGGTGTCGGCTCGACCTCGTACCCGATGCGGGCGCAACCACCGTCAGCCTGATGGTGGCTGCGCTGGAGGGCGACCCGGCCCCCGAGATCGACTCTGTGCGCGACGAATGGGTCGCGAACCTCAATCGACTCGGTGACCTGTAGTCACAATCGCACGTGTCGCCTCGTGGCTGGATCACACCGAGGTCAGGTCGCGACACGTGCGATTGTGACTCAGGGGGTGGCGGCCTTACCGAGGCGGTCGCGGATGGCATGGCCGAGGCCGATCGCCGGTGGCATGACGGCGATGATGACTGCCACACCGCGTTCGTCGGCAGATCGCAGGTCCGCATACAACGAACGGGCGTACTCGCTGAGGTCGTCTGAGTGATCGAGGATCCAGCCTCCAGAACTGTTGGCAGCAAGGGCTGCTGCTTCTGCGGCCGTATCCACCAACATCACTCGTGCGGTTGGGGCGTAGTGCGAGGCCAACATGCCCGGCGCACGGCTTGGGCCGTCAGCGCCGGCCAGCGTGCCGTCGAGGAGAGCACTGATCTCCTCGCTGCCGATGCCGCCTGGTCGCAGGATCTGCGGGGGATTGGTCGTGCAGTCGACGATCGTGCTCTCCACACCAATGGGACATGCGCCGCCGTCGAGCACGTAGTCGACTCCGCTGCCCAGATCGGCGACGACGTGCGCGGCAGTGGTCGGGCTGACCTTTCCGAAGCGATTCGCTGACGGTGCAGCCAGACCGCCGCCGAAGCGAGTGAGTAGTTCGGTGGTGAGTGGGTGTGCTGGAACTCGGATTCCGACGGTGTCGCGACCGCCGGTGACAACCGGCAGTACGTGTGCGGCCTTCGAAACCAGCAGGGTCAGCGGGCCAGGCCAGCAGGTTTCGGCCAGGACCGCCGCAGCTGGTGGAACTGAGGACGCCCAATCTCCGAGCTGTTGTGCAGTGGCGACGTGCACGATCAGCGGATGGTCAGCCGGGCGCCCCTTGGCCTCGAAGATTCGCCGTACTGCTGCCTCGTTGGAAGCGTCACCGGCCAGGCCGTAGACGGTCTCGGTCGGAATTGCGACGAGTCCACCGTTGCGCAGGATCTCCAGTGCGCGTTCGATCGAGGAACCCGTCATGCGGGAATGGCGTCGAGGAACTCAAGCGCAGCGTCGATGAATCCGAATGCTTCTGGGGTCGCGAAATGATCGACGCCACGCAGGACTTTCAGGGTCGCGTTGGGGAGCGCGTCCGCAAGCGGCTCGCCGGGACCGGCAAAATCCTTGTCGCCGATGGCCACCAACGTCTGGCACGAGGCGCCCGACAACAGTTCCGCCGTGAACCGCTGCCGCGGACGGCGCATGATGGCGGCCAGCGCAATCGGGTCGTTGCCCGCCTGGTGTGCGTACTGGGCAAAGACATGCGAACCGACGTCGGCCGAGTCGGCCGTGCCCTCGATGGCTGCGGCAATGCGCTCACCCGACTGCTCGTCAGGAGCGAGGAGCGTGCCACCGATGCCGGCCAGCACCAACTTGCGAAACCGTCCGGGATGGATGCACGCGATCTGCAGCAGCGTGATTGCGCCGAGGGAGAAGCCGACGGCGTCGACAGGTTCGTCGGGCATCGCGTCGAACACTCTCGCGGTGAGGTCGGCGTACGCCTCCGGCTCGTGAGGTTTTGGTGCCGAGCCGTGTCCGAGCAGGTCGATACCGATGACTGGCTTGCCGGCATCTCGGAGCAGTTCGGTGAAGCCGCTGCGTTGCCAGGTGCTCTCGAAGGAGCCGCCCCATCCGTGTACGAGAACCACCGGCGTCGTCATGGCGCCACGGTAGCCTTGGGCGGCTGTTTCATCGGAACCGGTCAGCCACCACGGCAGTGAGCAAAGGTAGCCAGCGAAATGCAATTCCTCGGAAGTGCCCCTCCGTACGACCTGACGTACAGCGACGTCTTCATGGTGCCGAGCCTCAGCGACGTCGCTTCGCGCTTTTCGGTCGATCTGGCCACACCGGACAAGTTGGGCACCACCATTCCCGTTGTCGTCGCCAACATGACAGCGGTCGCCGGCCGTCGCATGGCGGAGACCGTTGCTCGTCGCGGCGGCATCACGGTCCTGCCACAGGACATTCCGCTGGACGTTCTCGAGACGGTGATTGCGTACGTGAAATCGCGTCACCTGGTGTACGACACGCCCATCACGCTCAGCCCTACGCATACCGTTGGAGACGCCCTGGGCTTGATCCACAAGCGCGCTCACGGGGCCGTCGTGATCGTCGACGAAGACGGCCGCCCGGAGGGCATCTTCACCGAGCACGACGCAGCTGGTTACGACCGTTTCACCCAGCTGAAGAATGTGATGAGCCGCGAGCTGGTGGTGCTGGAGGATGGCACGGCACCGGCCGAGATCTACGACCGGCTCAGCGGTCAGCGGCTGTCGGTCGCGCCAGTGGTTGATGGCGATGGTCGACTGATCGGTTGCGCCACGCGTACCGGTGCGTTGCGCAGCACGATCTACACCCCGGCCGTTGATGGCCAGCAGCGCCTTCTCGTTGCCGCAGCTGTTGGGATCAACGGTGACCCGGCCACCAAAGCCAAGGCACTGCTCTCTTACGGCGCCGATGTCTTGGTTATCGACACAGCACACGGCCATCAGACGCGTACGTTGCGGGCGATCGAGGAAGTTCGCGCCGCGGCGCCGGATGTTCCGATCGTGGCCGGCAATGTCGTGACCACCGGCGGCACGCGCGACCTGATCAGCGCCGGTGCCGACATCGTCAAGGTCGGTGTTGGTCCGGGCGCGATGTGCACCACGCGCATGATGACCGGCGTAGGTCGCCCACAGTTCAGCGCGGTGCACGATTGTGCAACCGAAGCTGCCAAGCACGGCAAGGTGATCTGGGCCGACGGCGGAGTACGCCATCCACGCGATGTGGCGTTGGCGCTCGCGGCGGGTGCCGCGAACGTGATGTTCGGTTCTTGGCTCGCCGGTACCTACGAGTCGGCAGCCGACACGCTGCGCGACCCCGATGGCCGTCTGTACAAAGAGAGCTTCGGCATGGCCAGCAACCGCGCCGTCAAGATTCGCAACCGTAGCGAGACCGCCTTCGAACGGGCTCGCAAGGAACTGTTCGAGGAGGGCATCAGCACTTCGCGGATGTACCTCGATCAGGCTCGCCCTGGGGTGGAGGACATCATTGACGACATCGTCGCCGGGGTCCGCTCCGCGTGTACCTACGCAGGTGCCGCCACCATCCCAGAGTTCGCCGATCGTGCCGTTGTGGGCGTGCAAAGTGCTGCCGGTTACAGCGAGGGTCTGCCGCAGGGGACGAGCTGGTAGTGCGCATCATCGCCATCGATGGCCCCGCCGGGGCCGGCAAGAGCACCATCGCGCGGGCGCTCGCCAAGCGCCTGGGCCTGCAGTACCTCGACACCGGCGCGATGTACCGTGCGATCACGTTCGTCGCGATGCAGCGCGATCTCTCGCTCGACGATGTCGCAGCTATCGGATCATTGGCTCGCAAGGCGACACTGGAAGTCAGCGACAGTGGCGTGACAGTGGATGGTCTCGATGCCACTACCGCAATCCGTACGCCGGCGGTGACCGCAGCAGTCAGCAAGGTTGCCGCCAATAGTGAGGTCCGCGCAGAGATGCGGGCTCGCCAGCAGCGGTGGGCCGCCGAGCACGGCGGTGGCGTCATCGAAGGTCGCGACATCGGATCGGTGGTGTTTCCCGACGCCGAGCTGAAGTTGTATCTGACTGCATCGCCGCGAACTCGTGCGCAGCGCAGGGTCGCACAGGCAGGCGGCGATGTCGACGAGATCGAGGCAGCGATTGCCGCCCGCGACCACCACGACAGCAACCGCGCCGACAGCCCACTCACCTTCGCAGATGGATCAATCGTGGTAGACACCACGGGGTCGAGCATCGACGAGGTGCTCCACCACATTGCCGAACTGATGTCGAAAGGGCCAGCCGCGGAGTGACCAGAGTTTCCACCAAGTTCGCCGGCCAGTCCGTGCCGGACAAGATTGCCTACCACACCGTCCGAACGATTGTCACCGTGTTCTGTCGGGTCTGGTGCCGCATGAGTATCGAGGGGCGTGAGAACCTGCCGGCGAGCGGGCCATTCATCCTGGCGCCCACACATCGCAGCATCATCGACACACCAGTGGCGTCGGGCGTCTACCGCAGGCGGATGCGATTCATGGGCGCTGACAAGTGGTGGAGCAATCGCTACTTCGGCAAGTTGTTGTCAGCGCTGGGCGGCTTCCCGGTCAGTCGCGGTAGCGCCGATCGTGAGGCGCTGCGGCGATGCATCGCGGTCATCGAAGGTGGCGAACCACTCGTGCTCTTTCCTGAGGGCGAACGAAAGAGCGGACTGACCGTGCGGCCGCTCTTCGAGGGGGCCGCCTACGTGGCCATGAAGACAGGTGTGCCGATCGTTCCTGTTGGCATCGGAGGCTCGGAGCGAGTGATGCCGAAGGGCGCCAAGTTCATCTACCCGCGCAAGCTGTACGTGATCGTGGGGGCACCGCTCTCCGCTCCGAAGTCGGATTCACCCAAGGAGCAGCGTGCCGCTGCACGTCAGCTGACCACCGATCTTCATGCCGAGATGCAACGGCTGTTCGACGCCGCCCAGACGCGCGTCTAGACGCGCGTCTAGACGCCGTCGAAATAGGCCGTCATCGCCTGCGCCAACCATGGTGCGTCTTGCGTGCCGCACAGCTCGCGGGCGCTGTGCATGCTGAGCTGCGGTATGCCCACATCGACGGTGTCGATGCCCAGGCGTGTGGCGGTGATCGGGCCGATGGTGCTACCGCACGGCATGTTGTTGCGACTGACGAACACCTGCCAGGGCACCCCCGACGACTCGAAGACTCGTTGCAGCATCGCAGCGCTGGCCGAGGAGGTCGCATAGCGCTGGTTGTTGTTGAGTTTGATCGCAGGGCCCTGATTGACCAGCGGGCGATGCCCAGCTTCGTGGCGCTCGGGGTAGTTCGGGTGCACGCTGTGCGCATTGTCGGCAGAGATGCACGAACTGTTCGCCAGCTGGGCCAGGTACTGGCTGCGGTGCGCACCGTGCGCCAGCGCCAGCCGTTCGAGGACGTGCTCCAGCAGCGGGCCGGCGGCACCGCTGACACTCTCCGAACCCACTTCCTCATGGTCGAACAGTGCGATGACCGAGGTTGCGGCCCCTGGGTCGCCTGCCGAGCACAGCGCAGCGGTGGCTGCCCAGCACGACGCCTGATTGTCGAGGCGGCCGGCCGCCAGCAGCGACCTATCGGTACCGAGCACGGCTGCTTTGGTGACGTCGAAGAGGCACAGATCCCAGCCGACGATCTCATCTGCGGCCACGTCGGCCTGGCCGGCCAACCACTCGCGGAACTCGCCGTCGCGAGCGGTGCCAACCCCCCAGACCGGTGCCATGTGGGCTTGCTTGTCGAGGATGACACCGCGCTCGTTGACCTCGCGGTCGAGGTGGATGGCCAGCTGCGGGACGCGTGCAATCGGCTGCTCGATGGCGACCGTCCGCCAGCCGTTGCGCAGCTCCACTCGGCCAGCCACGCCAAGGTCGCGGTCCAGCCAGGAGTTGAGCAGCGCCCCGCCGTAGACCTCGACGGCGAGCTGCTTCCAGCCGTGACCGCCGGCGTCCGCTCGTGGCTTCACTTTGAGACACGGCGAGTCGGTGTGCGCCCCGACGATACGGACGGGCGATGTCGGCTCAGCAGCCGACCCCCGATGCCATGCGACGACGGCCGCGCCGCGCTGCACGTAACCTTTCGCTGGGACGTCGACGAACGCGCCGTTGGTGGCCACTTCTGCGAAGCCGGCCGCCGTCAGTCGGGCGGCTGCACTGGCAGTGGCGTGCCAGGGTGACGGCGAGGCGTCGAGGTACGACATCAGATCGTTGAGTCGTGCGTCGTTCAAGTGCGCGTTCATGACTGTTGCATCAGTCCCATCGGAAGGCCGGTACCGCGCAGGTGCGAGGTTTCGTTGACAGTGATCACGCTGCGGTGCCCACGCCCAGAGGCAGCGATGCGGTGAATGCTGGTGTAGTTGGGATAGAAGAAGCCGTGTGTCACCGGCAGCCCGAGAATATGAGCGAGATACGAGTTGATGACGCCTCCGTGGCAGGCAACCGCGACTCGTTGGCCAGGGTGAGCCTCGATCAATGCTTCGAGCGCGGGTACCACACGAGCGGAGAACTCCTCTGGTGTCTCTTCATGAGCTGACCACTCGCCACGGACCATGGCCTGCCAGCGCGGGTCGTTCGCCGCCTTCAGCTCCTCGATAGGGATGTAGCTGCTGGCGTTGCGGTCCCATTCGGCCACGCTGTCGATGACAGCGACGTCGAGCTGGCGATCGGCGGCAAGCGGGGCAGCGGTCTGCAGCGCACGGCGAAGGGGGCTGGAGTAGACGGCATCGATGGATTCGTTGCGGAGGTACGACGTGAGATGGCGGGCTTGGTCGTGGCCTGCTTCGGCGAGCTCCGGATCAGCGATACCCTCGCTGAGCTCTCGCCGTACTGGTAAACCATGCCGTATCAACATCAACTCCATGCCGACTAGATAAGCACCTCATGACCCCTCAAGCTGATACTCGAACGAAGATTGTGGCCACTCTCGGGCCCGCCAGCGAATCGCCGGAGGTGCTCGATGAGATGCTCCGCGCCGGGGTCGACGTCGTTCGGCTGAACCTCAGTCACGGGACACTCGAGTCGCATCTCATCCTGATGCAGGCTGTGCGGGAGGCTGCTGAGCGCACCGGGCAGGTGGTGGCGGTCCTCGCAGATCTTCCAGGACCCAAGGTTCGTTCCGGCCAGTTCGCCGACGGCGGCGGTGTGCTCGTTGGCGGGGCGCAACTGGTCCTGACGCCCGAGGAGGGCCCCTCGACGATTGATCGGATCACCGTCGACTATCCGACGCTGTTGATTGATCTGCAGGCGGGTGATCGCGTCGTGCTCGGCGACGGGGCCATCTCGCTGCGGGCGGAGAACGTCGACGAGCACGAGGTCAAATGCGTGGTGTTGACCGGCGGATCGGTGCAGGGCCGGCCGGGTGTGCACCTCCCGTCCGAGCGGTTGCGACTGACGACGCCGACCGAGGACGACTTGGTGTTGGGCAAGGCGATGGCCGAGGCAGGGGCCGACTTCCTGGCGGTGTCGTTCGTGCGCGCGGCACACGATCTGCGTGTCGTCCGTGAGGCGATCCTGCCCCACACCACCAGACTGGTTGCGAAGATCGAGACGATGCCAGCCGTGGTGGCTCTGGAGTCCATCGCTGCCGAGGCCGACGCGGTCATGGTGGCTCGCGGTGACCTGGGAATCGAGTGCCCGCTGGAGGATGTGCCCCATCTGCAGAAGCGCATCATTCGCCATTGCGTGGAAGTGGGGGTACCGGTCATCACGGCGACGCAGATGATGGAGAGCATGATCACGTCGCCATCACCGACGCGTGCCGAGGTGAGCGACATTGCCAACGCAGTGTTCGACGGCACCGACGCGTTGATGCTGTCGGCGGAGACCGCAATCGGTGCCGACCCGGCGGGCGTGGTGCGCACGATGAGCCGCATCGCAGGGCGAGCCGAAGTAGAAGCCAGTTACGAGCAGTGGGCCTCGCGGCTCGGGCGAACGCAACGCGAGCAATGGCCTGACGGACCGGCGCGCATCACGATGGCCATCACGCACGCGGCAGGAATGGCAGCCGCCGACTCGGGAGCGTCGGCGATTCTGTGCTGCACCACCACTGGTCGTACGGCGCGGGCCATGGCCCGTTTCCGGCCCTCCCCAACCCTCATCAGTTTGTCGCCCGACCCTTGCACGGTGCGTGCGATGGCGCTGTCGTGGGGTGTGCGATCGCTGGCCGTCAGCACCTATCACAGCACCGACGACCTGGTGTGGTTCGCGGTCGAGCGCGCCTTGCAGAGCGGTTACATCGAAGCTGGCCAGACCGTGTTGGTATTGGCCGGAGCACCGGACCGGCCCAGCGGGGCCAGCACGGACGTGCTGCGCATCGTGCGCGTCTCGTGACCCGCCACGCGGGCGACTCGGGAATCTGGTCCGAGGAAGCGGGCGACTCAGCACGCCCGCTGATCGTGCTCGTGCACGGTGCGATGGATCGTTCCACGGGCCTGCTGCGGCTCAGTCGCCGGCTCGATGCTGAGTACCTCGTGGCCCGATACGACCGTCGTGGATACGGCCGGTCGACGCCGCACCCTGGGCCGTTCGACATGACTGCCCAGGTCGCGGACCTCGTCGGCGTCATCGCCGGTCGGCGGGCCGTGATCGTCGGCCACAGTTATGGCGGGAACGTCGCGTTGGCGACTGCGGAGCAGTTCCCGGACCTCGTTGCGGGGGTTGCCATCTACGAGACCCCCCTGTCGTGGGAGCCGTGGTGGCCAGGTTCGACGGCCGGCGCTGCGGCGATCAAAGCGGCCGGTCAGCCGCAGGAAGCGGCCGAAGCCTTCATGCGTCGGATCATCGGCGTCGAGCGGTGGGAGGCACTGCCGGAACGGACGCGGGCAACCCGTCGTGCCGAAGGCGTGGCATTGGTCGATGAGTTGGCCGACCTTCGTGAGTACCAGCCGTGGCAGGCAGACCGGATTCATGTGCCGGTCGTCGTTGGCTGCGGCACCCGGGGCGCCGCGCACCACCAGCAGGGCATGACCGCAGTGGCCGCGTCCATTGCGGGTGCCAAGTTGGTGGTGGTCGATGGTTGCGGCCACGATGCCCCCCACAGCGACGCCAGTCGCTTCCGAGCCGAGGTTGTCGACCCATTGCTGGCGCTGGTCGGTGCCCCCTGGTACGGACTCAGCCGACCTTGATCTCGGTGCCGAAGAAGGTGCAGGTGAGGCCGCTCACGTCGAGGGCTTCGGCTTTCGCCTTGGCGCTGTCGGCGCAGTCCTGCAGGCTGGTTCGCTGTGTCCAGACACCCAACGCCAGGCAGGCCATCAGCACCACCACGATCAGCTTCGTGACGATGCTCTTGATCACCAACGCAGCGATCACTGACAGCGCAACGAAAACGACGACTACCACGATGGCGATGGTCTTTGCGGATTCCAGGGTCATTGCGATCATGCGCGAACCATAGGCCGTAGGGTGGCCAGGTGAGTGACCAACCGATCCTGCTGACCCCTCAGGGGCCACCCCGCACTGTTCTACCAGCGGAAGAGGCGGCGGTCCGCCACGCGGTTCAGCAGGCGTTGGCGGCGCCGGCGAACGACCGTCGCGCGCTGGCTGCAGCAATTGTTGCGGGCAATCCTCGATCGCTCATCGGGTGGTGCACGCTTGGCGATGCCGCCACCGACACGGTCGAGAAGTACGCCGCGTATCGCGTGGGCTATCACCGCGGCCTCGACACGTTGCGCGCCAACGGTTGGCGCGGTTCGGGCTACGTGCGGTGGGCCGACGAAACCAACCGTCCCTTCCTGGGCTGCCTCCGCGGCCTGGGGGCCATGGCCGCCGAGATTGGCGAGAACGACGAGGCTGAACGAATCGCGCTGTTCCTCGGTCAGCTCGACCCAACCGGTGGTGCTGCCTGAGCGACGTCGAACCGTCAGGGTCCGCTGGTGCAATTCTGTGCGGAGGTGCCAGCCGACGGATGGGTCGCGACAAGGCACTCGTCGAAGTTGACGGCGTTGCCATGGTGGTGCGTGTGGCGAATGCACTGCGCGCCGCCGGGTGTCAGCCCGTGTTCGCAGTGGGTGGAGACCGCGCAGCACTCGAGGCCTTGGGCCTCGAATTCGTCATCGACTCCTTTCCCGGCGAGGGCCCTGTCGGAGGAGTGATCACCGCGTTCACTGCCTGCGACACACCAGCCGTTGTGGTGGTTGCGTGTGACGTCCCCTATCTCACCGCCGACACAGTGCGCGCCCTTCTCGGCGCGAGTGGTGCAGTGCACGCGACGATTGCAGTCACCGACCGCGTGCAACCAATGTGCGCGCTGTGGTCGCGTACTGCGCTTGGTGACGTACGTGAGGCGTTTGCCGGCGGAGAGCGGCGGTTGCTCGCTGTTCTCGACCAACTGGAAACCGTTCGAATACCCGTAGATCATCAAGATCTGGCCAACGTGAACGCGCCTGGTGACCTGCCCCAGTAGCGTTGGCGACTATGTCAGTCATCGAAGTCGGCGTGGAGGAGCTGGAAGCGGCGCTGGCCGCCGGCGCACGACTGATCGATGTTCGTGAAGTGAATGAGTACGAAGATGGTCATGTCGCCGGTGCAGTTCTTGTGGCGTTGGGCACCGTGCCGGACAATGTGGCGGCCTTCCGGTCAGCTGCGGACGGCGAAGGCGCCGCATATGTGATCTGTAGGTCGGGCGCTCGCAGCATGCGGGCCTGCGAGTTCTTGGCGCAACACGGCGTCGAGGCCATCAATGTGGCCGGCGGCACATTGGAGTGGATCGTCAGCGGCCGTTCGGTCGTTGTGGGAAGCCTGCCTCTGTGACGTATCGCTGGATCGAATCGTCCGACGAGGTCGCGGAATACGTCCAGCGGTTGCTCACCGAGCCTCGTTACGCACTCGACACCGAGTTCCATCGCGAGCGCACCTACTTCCCGAAACTGGCGTTGATTCAGATCGCCGGCGCCGGTGAGATCGTCCTCATCGATCCGCTGGCGTGCGACCTGTCGTCCTTGAAGGAACTGTTTGCCAGCGAATCGGTGTGCGTGGTCCACGCCGCCCAGCAAGACCTCGATGTACTGACTCACGCTGTCGGCGCGGTGCCGCTGCATCTTTACGACACGCAGTTGGCAGCAGGTTTCCTCGGCTACAGCACGCCCTCGCTCGTGTCGCTACTCCACAGCGAACTGCGCGTCACGGCGGCAAAGGGCGACCGCTTGACCGACTGGCTGCGCCGTCCGCTCAGCTCCGACCAGCGCGACTATGCCGCTAGCGACGTCGAGCACCTACTGCAACTGCAGGACAAGCTCGATGCCAAGTTGGCCATCGACGGCCGCACTCAATGGGTGGCCGACGCGTGCGAGGAACTCCGAACTCGCCCTGTGAGCGGCACCGAGCCAGATCTGGCGTGGACGCGGTTGAAGGACGTGCGGGCGCTGAAGTCCAAGGCCCGCGGAGTTGCGCGTGCGCTGGCGGCATGGCGTGAACGCCGCGCAATGGCGCTCGATTCTCCGGTTCGCCAGGTGCTACCAGACCTCGCAATTCTGGGTATCTCGCAGAAGCAACCGACCTCGATCGCTGAGCTGAGTCAGTGCCGAGGCGTCGACGATCGGCATACCCGCGGTGCCATCGCCAAGGAGATTCTTGCGGCTGTCGAAGCCGGCAAGGCCAGCGAGGCGTCGATGCCCGCGGGAGACGGCGAGGACCTGGACCGCGGTCTGCGTCCGGCAGTCACCCTCGTGTCTGCCTGGGTCAGTGAGGTGGCGCGGCAGCGGCGTATCGACACCGCATTGCTCGCGACCCGCAACGACCTGGTCGCGTTCCTCCGCGGTGACGCCGATGCTCGCCTGGCAACGGGATGGCGCGGTGAGTTCCTCGGTGAAGGTATTCGCAAACTAGTGGCCGGTCGCGCGGCACTGACATTCGACGGCCGTGGCGGGCTGAGCCTGATCGAGGTAACGCCTCCGCTGCGGCCCGTGGCCGACGCGGTTGAGGCAGAGGCCGTCGAGCCGAATGACGATCAGGAGATTGCCGAGCTGTAGCTACGGCTTGGTGATGCGTCGCAGCTTCGCCCACAACTTGTCGAACGCTTCCGAGACCTCGACACTGCGCATGCCGTAGGTGTGGATCGGGCGGCGTTCACCGATGGCCTGATTGACGATCACCCGCTGGGGGATGACTGGCTGCCAGATGGCGCGCTTGCCGACAATGCGAGCCAGTTCCTCGTAGCGCCGGTCGGCTTCATTACTGACAGCGGGCACCTTGTTCACGATGACTCCGGACAGTTCGAGGTCAGGGTTTTGTAGATCCCACACTTCGTCGACAAGATCGGCCACGGCGCCAATGCCACGCAGACCGAGGGCCGACGGTTCGACCACTATCACCGCGTGACTGGCCGCCGACAGGGCACTGGCGCTCAGCGAACCGAGCGACGGTGGGCAGTCGATGATGACTGCGTGGAACTGATCGCTGACCTCGGCGAGTGCGTCGCGCAGCCGTGTCGGGTTGCCGCCGTGGTCGCGGCTGAGCAGCTTGGGCGAGGCAGGGATCACCCACACTTCACCGCCCCATGCTGAGGGAACCATCGCCCTGCCGGCCGGAGTGCGGCTGAGCACGTCGGCCGACGACACCTCGACGAACGCTGGATCGATACCCAGCACCCAGGTGCTGGATGCCTGCGGGTCGAGATCGACCACCAGCACACGGTGGCCGGCAGCAGCCGCGGCGGAAGCGAGACCAAGCGTCACCGCGGTTTTACCCACCCCACCCTTCTGATTGAGAACAGCAACAACACGACCCATGAGCTACATCGTGCCATCTCTACGTGCCACGAAGGCGACGCGAGCGGGCAGTTCGCCGGTGACGACGGAGCCTTCCAACATCGGGTCCGTACACACCATGATGGTTGCTCCTTCCATCTCACCACCGTCGCCATTGGCAATTTCCGTCGGGTTGAGATACGTGAACCAGGTCTCGAGGCCGTCGCTGCGCGCCCACGCCAACAGGTTGGCGCCGCCCCCCAGCATCTGGAACTCAGCAGCGCTGATTCCGCCCTTCAGCGCCGGCGTGGACGACCTCAGCGCCAGCATCCTGCGATAGAAGTGCAGCATCGAATCAGGCTCGCTCAGCTCTCGCTCGACATTGTGAACGTCGGCTTCGGGCGGGAAGGGAAGCCACGGATCGGCAGTCCACCCGTGGAGGGCGGAGGAGTCCCACGGAATCGGCGCCCGGCAGCCGTCGCGCAGCCCCGGGTCGACCACACGGTCGGCCGGCACGTCAGCGTCGACCAGGCCGAGCTCTTCTCCCTGATACATGAATGGCGTGCCGGGCAGGGTGAGCAGCATGATCGCCGCCATGCGAGCCTCCAACTCGCCGCCCCCATACCGTTGCCGGTGGCGGGGGACATCGTGGTTGGAAAGCACCCAGGTGGGCCATGCGTTTCGCTCTGCGAGCAGCGCAACTGTGATGCGGATTCGGTTCGCCAGCTCAGCGGGATCGAACGGCGCCCACAGGAACCGGAAGTTGAAGCTGAGATGCAGCTCGTCGCCATCGCCGTAGTAGTCGGCCATCGCCGCCTCATCGAACAGATACACCTCGCCGACGCTGACCCGGTCGCTCCCGTCGGAGTCGCGGTACTCGTCCAACACTCGTCGAATGCCACGTAGTCGCTCGTGTGTGACCGGCTGGTCGTTGTACGGCACGTGGCCCCACTGGCGTTGCTGGCAGATGGGCGGGTCATCGAGGCTGAGGTCCTTGCCCAGCAGATGCACCACATCCATGCGGAACCCATCGACCCCGCGGTCCAGCCAGAAGCGCAGCGTGTCGTGCATCGCGGCCTCGACCTGTGGGTTGTCCCAGTTCAGATCGGGCTGTTCACGCAGAAAGCAGCGCAGGTAGTACTGACCGCGCGCCTCGTCGAATTCCCATGCCGACTCGCCCTTGGGGAACGATGCCAACCAGTTGTTGGCCGGTTCATCGCGCCAGACGTACCAGTCGGCTTTCGAGTTGGTTCGGTCGCGCCGGCTCTCCTGGAACCACTCGTGTTGGTCGCTGGTGTGATTCGGAACCCAGTCGAGAACTATCCGGATGCCGCGGGCGTGTGCCTGGGCCAGCAGCTCGTCGAACTCTGCCAGTGTCCCGAACGTGGGGTCGATCGCGCAGTAGTCGCTGACGTCGTACCCGAAGTCGGCCATTGGCGAGCGAAAGATAGGGGAGAGCCACAGCGCGTCGATTCCGAGCCACGCGAGGTGATCAAGACGTTCCGTGAGCCCAGCGAGCGTGCCCACGCCCGGGACGGGGCCGATGGCGGTCGCCGACTCCGCGAATGATCGGGGATAGATCTGGTAGACGACGGCGGTTTTCCACCATTGTTGCTGTGAGCTGGCCATGACCGCCACCATACGCGCCGAGAACCTTCCCGGTCCCGCTCAATCGGTACGGACAGCCGATAGAGTGACCCGCAATGTCAACTCTCTAGGTTCGGGAGCCCTACTGTGAAGAAGGGTCGTCACCGTCGCTTCGAAGAAGCACGGAAACTCAAGCAGGCTGGTCCCAGCGCATTCGATCTGGGGTTCGGCGGCAGC
>Ga0105047_10003284_pt1 | contig 28518 bp, 25 predicted proteins | sample MAT04_FD_78384 | JGI IMG/M metagenome (GOLD analysis project Ga0105047, IMG submission 78384) | Freshwater microbial communities from Lake Fryxell liftoff mats and glacier meltwater in Antarctica - MAT-04 (megahit assembly) | ecosystem: Environmental > Aquatic > Freshwater > Ice > Liftoff... | reverse complement strand
GACGCCGGGGACGCCGGGGACGCCGGGGACCATTGATGCAACCCCGGAAGCTCGCGCTGCTCGCGGCGCTCGCCACGGCGGGCGCATTCGCGGCTTGCACGCTCAACCCTCAGCCGCTGCCCCCGAGCGACAACGAGGCCTCCAACTTCGGCGACGATGCGAGCGTGGCGCGCTCCGACGGCGGTTCGTTCGACCCCGAGACCCCTCCCAACGCGGACGCAGGGACGGTCCCCACCGACGGTGACGGCGGTGACGGCGGCGGTGACGGCGGCGGTGACGCGGGTGACGGCGGTGGTGACGCGGGTGACGGCGGCGACGGCGGCTGAATCGCCCCGCGCGCAAGCACACCCGCGCTGATTCAGCGCTCCGAGCTCAGCGCTTCGAACTCGAGGGAGTCTGCACGTACTCCTCGATGACCGTCGCGGTGAAGTCGGCGAGGAGACCGTCGGTCACGCGCAGGCGCCGCGAGAGATCGCGGGCGATGTTGAGCACGATGAGCGTGTACGACTTGAGGTCGTGGCGGTAGAGCGCGTCCATCTCCTCGGTCGAGATCTTGAGGAGGGTCGCGGGGCCGAGCGTGCGGACCGTCGCCGAGCGAGGCTGCATGTCGATGATCGACATCTCGCCGAAGCAGTCGTTCGGGCCGAGGATCGCCACGCGGGTCTCGCGACCGCGGCGGCTCTTCTTCAAGACCTCGATCTCGCCTTCGAGCACGACGTACATCTCGCGCGCCGGGTCGCCCTCGCGGAAGATCGTGTCGCCGGGCAGGAGCCGCCGGACCTCGAGCGTCGCGATGAGGTGCTCGAGGAACTCGTCCGAGAGGGCGCCGAAGAGGCCCACGTCACGCAGCTGCGCGGTGGTGACGGGAGGCTCGGAGCGGCGCGGAGGCTTCACCGACGACATGCCCCAGTCATCGCGCGATAAGCGGGCCGTGTAAAGCGCGGCAGAGGCAACGCCGGCCGATCAGGGACAGACGCCGTGCTCCACTCCCGCGACCATGACCTTCGTCTGGAAGCCGCTGCACACGGTCGTCCCGCCGCAGTCGGTCTTGCCGACGCGGCACCATTTCTTGCACGAGCCGGTGGTGGCGGTGCCCGTGAGCGTGCAGACGAGGCCCGGACCGCACTCGTCGGTCGGGGTGCACGACTGGTTCACCGTGCGCGTGCCGCCCATCGAGCAGTCCGTCGCTCCGCTGTCGTCGACCATGCAGACGCCCGTGCCCGCGGCCGTCGTGCCACCGCAGGCGCTGACGTCGCGGAGGTCGCAGGCCACCCGGCAGACCGTGAAATTGGGGATCGGCGCGGAGGCCGCGCTCTTGACCTGGATGCACGCGCCCGTCTTTGGTGCCGTGCACGCGCTCCCGGGATTGTCGCAGAACGCGTGACACGTCCCGAAGACGCACGACAGCCCGAGCGCGCAGCCGGCGGTCGCGACACACGGCGCTCCCATCGCGGCCTTGCCGGCCGTGATGCACCCGACGTTGCCGCTCGAGTCCTCGACGTCACACGTCTCCGCGAGCGTGCATCCGCACTGGGGGACGAGACCGCACTTGTTGCTGGGCGCGGTGCGCTTGCAGGTGTCGGGCGCGTCCGGCTGCGTGCCGGCGTCCGTCTCGTTGGTGACCGGCGCAGTCTGGGGCGTCCGGACGGGCGTGCCGTTCTGCTCGGGCGTCTCCGCCTGGGTCGTCGGCGAGTCCTCGGTGTACGGCGCGCGCTCGGAGCTCGAGGAGCAGGCCGCGAGCGCAATGCTTGCGGTAGCCACGAGGACGCCGCCCAACGTGAACGCGAGCGAGAGTGAGGTCATCCGCACCGCGTAATTTCTAGCATTCACGAGCGGATGCACGACCTACGAGACCCTCGTGGGACGTCGATAGAAGCCACACCGACCTACCTCGTTGCTGCTCCTCTTCCCCCAACGCCCAGGTGTGTTCCTCGGCGCGGAGCGCCGTTTGCCGAAGGCGAATCACGCAGGGCGGTCGCGAAATGGGGAGCGAAGCGAGGGCGGGAGCCCCGCTAGTTGACGGGGACGAGGTCCTTCGTGAAGACGATGCGGCGGCGGTCCGCGCCCGCGTAGTCGTCGACCTCGGACGAGGTCCAGTCGAGCGCCTGGTGGAAGGCGATGGACCCCTCGTTGCCGGGCGTCGTGATGGCCTTCATGCGCTGGCAGCCGAGGCCACGGCAGCGCTCGGTGAACGTCTGGTAGAGGATGCGGCCCACGCCCTTGCGGCGGAAGTCCGGGTGGATACCGACGAGGTGGACGTAACCGGTCTTCGGCGCCTTGAGGACGATGAAGCCGAGCAGGAAGCCGACGAGACGCCCGTCCTCTTCGACGATGAGGGCGTTGTCGCCCAGCTCGTAAAAGAACATCGGATGGGCGAAATTCGCCATGGGTCCGCCCCACCAACGGTCGATGACCTCGACGATCTGGTCGAAGTCGCCTTTGGTGATCTTGCGCGTCTGCATCGAGCCGCAGACTTCCGCACCTGCCCGCCGAGCGCAAGCCCCCGAACAACCCCGCATGGTAAGCACATCTTCGATGAGCCCTTCGCCGGATGACCGCATCCTCGTAGCCCCGTCCATCCTCTCGGCCGACTTCGCGCGCCTCGGAGAAGAGGTCGCCGCCGTCGAGAAGGCCGGAGCCGACTGGCTGCACGTCGACGTCATGGACGGGCGCTTCGTGCCGAACATCACGCTCGGGCCGCCGATCGTGAAGGCCGTGCGCAAGGTCACCAAGCTCCCGCTCGACGTTCATCTCATGATCGTCGAGCCCGAGCGTTACGTCGACGCGTTCGCCGAGGCCGGCGCCGACACGATCACGATCCACGTCGAGGCGTGCACGCACCTCCATCGCACGCTCTGCCACATCAAGTCGCTCGGCAAGCGCGCGGGGGTCGTCCTGAACCCGTCGACGCACGAGAGCACCCTCCGCTACGTGATGGACGTGGCCGACCTCGTTCTCGTGATGAGCGTGAACCCCGGCTTCGGCGGGCAGTCCTTCATCCGCGAGGTCCTGCCGAAGGTCGCGGCCATCCGTTCGATGATCGATGCGAGCGGTCGCGACGTGGACCTCGAGATCGACGGCGGCATCACGAAGGAGACCGCGCCCGCGGCCATCGCTGCGGGCGCGCGGGTGCTCGTCGCAGGGAGTGCCGTGTTCAACGGCGGCGAGGCCGGCTACGCCGCGGCCATCGCCGCGCTACGAGGAACGAAATGAAAGCCTGCTTCGCCGCGTCGCTCCTCGCCCTCTCGCTCGCCTCGTGCTCGAGCGTGCCGCCCGCGCCGCGCCCGCTCGCGACGGAGACGATCGTGGGAGACGCCGGCGGCGCGCCGGCTGTCGTCGCTTCGCCGACCCCCGAGGGCTCGCTCGCCTCGAAGGACTCGAAGCAGGTCGCCCGCACCCTCGCGCTCGTCAGCGAGATGCGAGGGATCGCCTCGACGAAGGCCGTGCCGGGCGTAAAGCTCGATCGCGATCAGCTCGTCGCGCGCGTGAAGGACAAGGCGCTCCGCGAGTATCCGCCGGAGGCGCTCCGCCGCGAGGGGCTGCTCCTCCAGATCGTGGGCTTCGCGCCGCCGACGTTCGACTACCTCGGCCAGATGATGAAGCTGCTCGAGGCGCAGCTCGAGGGCTTCTACGAGCCCAAGAACGGGACGATGTACCTCGCGTCCGACCTCAAGGGGCCGCAGGCGCAGGCGACGCTCGCGCACGAGCTCGTCCACGCGCTCCAGGACCAGAAGTGGGATCTGCGAAAGCGCTCGGACTACAAGCCCGGGCGCGGCGACGAATCGATGGCGCTCGCGTGCCTCGCCGAGGGCGACGCGACGAGCCTGATGCTCGATTTTCTCATGAAGCCGGAGAAGACGGCGCTCGACATCCCGGACGACGCGCTCCGCGAGCTGCTCGCGAGCGGCATGAACATGGGCGACGTGCAGAGCGTCCCGCACATCCTCCGCTCGACGCTGATCGCGCCGTACATGGAGGGGCTCGGCTTCGTGCACGAGCTCCGTCGCAAGGGCGACTGGAAGGCCGTCGACCGCGCGTGGGAGCGCCCGCCCACGACGACCGAGCAGATCCTCCACGTCGACAAGTGGGAGGCGGCCGAGGGCCCGCTGGTCGTCCCCGCGCCCACCGGCACGGCGCTCGGCGAAGGCTGGGTCAAGGACGACGAGGACACGTACGGCGAGCTCGGCTTCGCGCTCACGTTCGCCGAATGGATGGACGCGGAGGAGGCACGCAAGGCCGCGTCGGGATGGGGCGGCGACCGCACCGCGGTGTTCTCGAAGGGCGATCAGATCGCCCACGCCGTGCACCTCCGCTTCGACGCCGCGACGGGGCAGCCGAAGGCCGATTTCTACGCCGAGCGCGCGTTCAGCAAGCTCGCGCCCGCGCTGAAGAAGCTCGGCAAGCCCATGATCAGCGACGCGACGACCCTCTGCCTCGATCGCAAGGAGCTCGGGCCGCTGCTCTTCGCGAGGAGCGGACGCGAGGTCGTCATGATCAACGGCCCCGCGCGCGTGGCGGCCGGAGCCTGGACGTCGACCAGCACCTGCGCGGCCGCGAAGAAGTGGTCGGACGAGATCGCCGCGCAGAAGTAGCTCACCTCAGCCGCGGGCGCAGGCTTCGCGGACCATCGCGAGGCCGACGTACGCCGCGAGCGTCTGGATCCAGGTGCGGTCACCCGGGAAATTGCGCTCCTTCACATCGGTGCCGTTCGCGGTGCTGATCGCCAGGTAGACGAGACCGACGGGCTTGCCGTCGGTCGCGCCGCCCGGACCGGCGATGCCGGTGATCGCGAGCGCGACGTCCGCGCCGGAGACGCGACGCGCGCCCTCCGCCATGCGGCCAGCCACCTCGGCGCTCACGGCGCCGTGGCCGCGCAGCACGTCCTCGTCGACGCCGAGGACCGCCTTCTTCGCGGAGTTCGCATACGTGACGGCGTCGAGCAGGAGGTAGTCGCTCGCGCCCGCCTCCTTCGTGATCATGTGGCCGACGAGGCCTCCGGTGCACGACTCGGCGATGGCGAGGGTCCAGCGTCGCGTGCGGAGCGCGCGGCCGACGACGCCGGCGAACGTGTCCTCGCCCTCGCCCCAGATGATGTCGCCGAGACGCGTGCGGACTTCCTGGGCGGCACGCTCCGCCAGCTCGCGGACGATCGCCTGCGGGTCGGCGGGCGCTGGCGCTCCGGGCCTGCGCGATGCGGGGCCGGGCGCGCGGGCGAGCACCTTCACCTCGATCTCGGGGAAGTGCGCGCGGTAACCGATGGTCACTCCGGGGAAGGCCTCCTCGACGCCGGCGAGCCTCTCGCCGACGACGCTCTCCGGCACGCCGAACGTGCGCAGGCGGATCTGGTGGCTGTCGTTCGGTGCGATGTCGCGGATGCGCGGGACGACCTGCTCGTCGTACATGCGCTTCATCTCGCTCGGGACCCCCGGCATGAAGAACGCGCGCGCGTTGTTCACCTTGACCTCGAAGCCCGGCGCAGAGCCGATCGGGTTCGGGAGGACCGTCGCGCCCTCGGGAAAATCGGCCTGCTTCGCGTTGGTGTCGGACATCGGCCGGCCGAGGCGCTCGAAGCGACGGCGGATGTGATCGAGCGAGCCTTCGTCGCGCACGATGCCGACGCGGAGCGCAGCGGCGACGGACGCGGTCGTGAGGTCGTCGGTGGTAGGGCCGAGGCCGCCCGTGCACACGATGACCTGCGCGTACGCGGCGAGGCGCTCGAGGGCCTCGATGATGCGCGGGCGGTCGTCGTCGACGACGACCTGCTCGACGACCTCGAAGCCGAGGTCGGTGAGGGCTGCGGAGAGCCATGCGGCGTTCGAGTTCACGAGCTCGCCGCGGGTGAGCTCGGTTCCGATGGAGAGGACGGCGCACGTCATGGGGTTGACGAGTCTACGGGGTGCTCACGTCGTATGCGCAGCGGAATCCGATCGTCGCCAGCGCAGAGCTCGCGGGGACCTCGCTCCGGACCCATGTCCGGAGGTCGGTGGCGAGATCGGTGTCGTAGGAGCCGCCCCGCACGACGGCGAGGCACGGCTCGGCTCCGGCCTCGCAAGCTCCGGGCGCCTCGACCCATTCCGCGACGTTCCCCGCGAGATCCTGGAGGCCGAGCGGGGTCGCGCCGTCGGGGTGGGCGCCGACGGTATCCGGTCCGGTCGCGCCCTTGCCGCAAGGACCACGGGTGAGCCCCCATGCTGCGCGCCTGCACACCGCGCCGGTATCGCCCCACGGGTAGCGGCGCGGTTTGTCTCCGGCCGCCGCGACGATCCACTCGTCCTCGGTGGGCAGCCGGCCTCCGCGCGCGGCGCAGATGGCGCGCGCCTCGTGGAAATCGACGTACGAGGCGGCGCGCGCGGCGTCACGGCCACCGAGGCGCTCGACCACCTTCGGAGGGCACTTGGGGCAGCGAACGTGACCCATGGATACTTCGAAGCGATCGAGCTCGAACGGGCCTGCCTTGACGGTGCGCGGGCGAACACGGCCCTCGGCCTCCCAGTCGGAGGGGCCGATCAGCACCGTCGTCACCGGAACCCGCACGACGCTCCGCTCGGGCGCGTCGCAGCCGCGCTCGGTCGGGACGAGCGGCGCCGGGCACGTCGGGACCGGACGCGACTCGGGAGACGACGAGCTCGAGGGCGAAGCGACGATGACGTTGCAGAGCCCGTCCCCCAGCTTCGAGAGGGGCTCGGGCGTGGGACAGCAGCGCGGGCCGCGACGGAAGAAGCCTTCACCGCACGGCACCTCGTCGCCCGCCGGTGGCGCGCCGCCGGGCGTGCTGCGCATCGCGCGCTTCACGACCGCGTTCGCGACGAGCGCCATCGCGATCAAGATCGACGCGACGACGAGCTTGCTGGCGAGCTTCTTCTTCATGCGCGAGAGCCGGCGAGGCGGTCAGGCGGGCGGAGCGACGCCCACCGTGAGCTCACCGAGCTTCTCGATGGCGACGGTGACACGACTGCCTGCGGGCATCGGACCGACTCCCTCCGGCGTGCCGGTGAGGATCAGATCTCCCGGCTCGAGCGTGAACGCGCGGCTCACGTAGGCGATGAGCGTCGGGACGTCGAACATCATCTGCGACGTGCGGCCGTCCTGGCGGACGACCCCGTCGACGATGCACTGCACCGAGAGGTCGCTCGGGTCGAGATCCGTCTCGATCCACGGACCGACGGGGCAGAAGGTGTCGAAGCCCTTCGCGCGCGACCACTGCCCGTCCTTCTTCTGGAGGTCGCGGGCGGTGACGTCATTCGCGCAGGTGTAGCCGAGCACGTACGACAGCGCCTCCTCACGGGACACGCGCGACGCTCGCTTGCCGATGACCACGGCGAGCTCGCTCTCGTGCTCGACCTTGTCGCTCTCGGCGCGGAGCACGACGGTCTCGCCAGGCCCGATGATCGCCGACGGCGGCTTGAGGAAGAGCAGCGGCTCCGCGGGAACGTCGTTGCCGAGCTCCTTCGCGTGTGCGGCGTAGTTGCGGCCGACGCAGATGATCTTCGACGGCTTCACGGGCGCGCGCAGCTCGGCCTCCGTCCACGAGACGAGCTCGTCCTCGACCGTCCCACCTTCGAATGGCGAGGCCGCGAAGCGTCGCGCCTTCGCGCCCTCGAGCGCGTACCACGATCTCCGGCCGTCCTTCTCGAGCACAGCGATCCGCATGGGGCCCGGACCCTACCAGAAACGCGCGCCTCTAGAACAGGAGGCGCTTGGACGGGATGGGCTTGAATTCCCGGCTCGCCGTGCCTACGGAAGCTCGCGTGCAACAGGCTCGCCCGATACGGCTCTCGTTCTCGCCCGACAGCGACGACATCTTCATGTTCTGGGCGTTGCTCAACGGCAAGGTCGACAGCGAGGGCCTGACGTTCATAGCCGACCGCGCCGACACCGAGACGCTGAATACGCGCGCCGAGGGAGAGGCGACGGCCTCCGCAAGCGCGGACGTGATCGCGGTCTCGATCGCGCAGTACGCGCGCGTCGCGAAGGACTACCTGCTCCTGCCGCACGGCATGTCGGTCGGGCGCGGATACGGCCCGGTCGTCGTCTCGCTCGAGGAGCGGACGCTCGCGTCTCTCGCGGGCAAGCGCATCGGCGTCCCCGGCCTGCGGACGACCGCATATCTCGTGCTGAAGCTACTGCTCCCCGAGTTCGAGCCTGTCGTCGTTCCGATCGCCCCCTACGCGCGCTCCTTCGAGGTGCTGCGTGCTCGCGAGGTCGAGGCGGCGCTCCTCATCCACGAGGGGCGGCTCTTCTACGAGCGCGAGGGCACGAAGAAGGTGGTCGACATCGGAGAGGCCTGGAGCAAGGCGACGAATGGGCTTCCGTTGCCGCTCGGAGGCAATGCCATCCGTCGCGACCTCGGGCCCGAGCTCGTCGAGAAGATCTCGCGCATCTGCCGCACGTCGATCCGCTGGGCGCTCGAGCACAAGGGCGAGGTCGCAGACGCGCTGCTCGCCGCCGAGACGCGCGCGGACGTCGGCCTCGATGCGAAATCGCTCGATCGCTACCTGGAGATGTACGCGAACGCGGACACGCTCGATGCGCCTGCCGACGTGCGACAGGCGCTCGAGGAGCTGTTCACGCGCGGACGCGCCGCGGGGCTGGTCCCCGAAGGCGTCCGCGCGGAGCTCGCGCCGTAAGGCGCGTTCTCAGTTCTTGGTGCCGGAGTCCTTCACGGTCGTCCCCGAATCGGGAACGGTCTCGCTCGACTGAGTGCAGTTCGCCCAGGTGCCGATGCTCTGGCCGCCGGTGGTGAGCGCACCGCCGCACGCGAACGTGATCTCGCTGCCCGACGTGCTGACCACGCAGGCGCCGTTCTTCGTCTGGAGCGGGAATGCCGAGCGCTGCGTCGAGCCGCCCGTTGTGGTGATGTCGCAGGTGACGGTCGCGTCGCAGGGCGGACAGTTGCCGGCGGTCCCACTGGAGCCGCTCGAACCGCTGCTCCCGCTGCTCCCGCTGCTCCCGCTGCTCCCGCTGCTCCCGCTGCTCCCGCTGGAGCCACTGGACCCGCTGCTGCCGCCGTCCTTCTTCGTGCCCTGATTGTCGGCCGTACCGGTGCTGGCGGATCCCTGCGCTGGCGAGGGATCCTGGTTGTCCTCGGTCGGCTTCGCGAAGTCGCCGGGGTGGTTCTCGTAGGCGGCGCCCAGGATCGGGATCTCGCCGCTGCCGCTGCTGCACGCGACGACGGCGATGCCGCCGAAGACCGCGAACGTGAGCGTGAGCCTGGCCTTCGTGTTGCTCATGACGACCTCACCTTGAACATAGCGCGATAGCCGATGGTCGACGAGTCGTGCTCGTTCACGGCAGGTAATAGATGGCGGAGATGTTGTTCGCGAAGAGCGCCCAGGGGTCGCTCTGGACGCTGGTCCCGAACGAGGTCACGCCCGTGGACGACGACTGGGTGCCGCCGTTCGGCTCCGAGGACACCTTGATCTGATCGCGGCGGATGTACGCGCCGACCGTCGCCTGGAGGGAGAGGGCGGGCACGCCGATGAACCCGAAGTGGATCTCGGCGCCGACACGCGCGCCGACGTCGAGGTGGAAGCCGCTGTGGCTCTCGTCGGGCTGCGCGGGGGCGCCCGGCGGGACGTTCGGCGTGAAGGTCGCCTTGGCGAAGCCGACGTTCATCTCGGGGATGAGCAGGAATTTGTAGTGCTTCTCGTGCGCGAACACGAGCGGGACGCCGCCGTGGAGCGCCGCGCCGAAGACGCTCGGTGCGTCGCGCGTCTTGCTGTTGCCGCCAGCGACAACCTCGGTGGAGGCGGACGTGAGGCCGAAGCCGACGCCGAGATCGAGGCCGATCTTCTCGGCGAGCCAGTAGCGAACGCCGATGACCGGCGCGCTCACGGTGGCTGGAATTCCGTTGCCTGGAGCGAGCGGAAGGGTCGTGAGACCGAGGTAGCCGACGCCGACGTGGCCGACGACCTTCTCGTGGTCCGAGACCGCGTCTTCCGCGGCGGGCGCGGCGGGCTTCGCCGAGGCGGCGGGCGTCTGGACCTGCGCCGTGACCTTCGGGGGCGGCAGCGTGCCCTCCGCGGTACCGGTGCCGGTCGTGTCCTGTGCAAGGGCTGCCGGCGCCGTGAGCGCAAAGGCCAGACCCACTGAGACCGAGAGAGCTGTGCGGGCAGTCCAAATCATCGCGTTTCGTCTCCTCGAGGGCACCGCGCTCGATAGTCCGCGCGGCGACGAACAGGAGGCCACGGCACGCCGTCGCGGGCCAAATTCGGGACGAAATGGGGCGCCATTGCCACAGTGCGCAAGGCCCGACGCGGGGCGCCAAAACAGGAGCCAACATGTGGCGAGTTGCTCTTGGGCCAACTGCTCGTAGACTCTGCGGTCCATGCGATTGGCTCAACTCGGCGCAGCGCATGTGGGCGCAGCGCTTTCCTTCGTCTGCGTCGTCGTCGGCTGCTCGCAGTCGCCTTCCCACTCGTCGACCGAGGTCGGCCACACCGGAGTGACCGAACAGGGCATCCAGGGCGGGAGCGCGGACGGCAGCGCGCACCCGTACGCGGTCGGCGTGTGCCTCGACGGGCAGCCCGGGAGCTGCGGCGGCTTCTGTTCGGGCGCACTCATCCTCCCCAACGTCGTCGTGACCGCGCGGCATTGTGTCGACAACACGCCGAAGATCATCGACTGCTCGAAGAACCTGAGCTTCGGAGCGCGTCACAACTCGATCGCGATCACGACCAGCGACAACATGAAGCAGGCCAGCATCGGCTGGCACGATGTGAAGGCCGTGGCGGTCCCGCCCGACGACCACATCTGCGGTAACGACATCGCGCTGCTCGTGCTCGACACGCTCGTGCCCGCGAGCGACGCGACGCCGGTCGTCCCCGTCGTGCAGTACCCGATGACGGATTTCAACCGCTGGCCCGCGCGCCGCGTCACCGCGATCGGCTACGGAAATACCGCGCCGACAGGCTTCTCGGCGGGCACGCGGCGCATCCGCAGCAACATCCATCTCGAGTGCATCCCGGGCGACGATTTCATCCCGTGCCCGGCCGACTTCAACGTCAACGAGTTCTTCTCGGGCGACGGCACGTGCGAGGGCGACAGCGGCTCTAGCGCGTTCGACGACAAGTCGGTCCTGGCCGGCAAGCCGGTCTCGTTCGGCGTGCTCTCACGCGGCGGCGACAACGCCGGCGACGCAGGCCAGCCCGCGACGCTCTGCAAGGGCGGCCTCTACACGCGCCTCGACAAGTTCCGTGACCTCGTCATCCAGACGGTCGACGCCGCGTCGAACAACTGGACGCTCTATCCGAAGCCGGTCCCGGACTGGACCGTCTACGTGCCGCCGCCCGCCGATGCCGGCGTCGACGCCGCGGTGAAGCCGCCCGCGCTCCTCGGCGACGGCTTCGCGTGTGACACCAACGCTCAGTGCAAGAGCAAGGTCTGCGCGGACACCGGCGCGGGCAAGGCCTGCACGGCGGCGTGCGACGAGAGCGTCGTGCCGACGACCTGCCAGGACGGCTACGTCTGCAAGTCTGCCGTGTGCGTCCAGGATCTCGGCGGTGCGGCCCCCACGACCGCTGCGGCCGCGCCCCAGACCGAGACCACGTCGGGCTGCACGGTCACCCGCACCTCGTCGGAGACGGGCACGGGCGTGCTTGCGCTCGCGGCCGCCGCGGTCCTGACCGCCGCCGCCCGCCGCCGCCACCGCCACCGCCGCTAGCTTTTTCCTGGTTTCAGCCTATTTAATAGGCGAAACCTCGTGGCAACCCCTCCCGCAACCGTCTCGGCCCCCCCGGCATCGGAAGAAGTGGCCGGAGACCGCGGTATGCACTGGGGAAACGCCATGGGAGCCGAGCTCGCGACAGACCGACAGAGGGCCCGCTTCGAGGCGGTCCGTCGTCGCGTCTTCGAGGAGATGCAGGACGTCTCGTCCCGCAAGCGCAACTGGCTGATGATGCCCTTCCAGGTCATCGTCGTCGCGATCCTCGCCGCGCGCGGCGCGCCGCCTGCCCGCCTCGCCATCCAGATCGCCGCGTTCGCGCTCTGCATCGTCGCCCTGACGGTGGCGGAGAAGACGCGCAACATGCGCCACAGCGTCCTCGCGTTCGTCGTCGCGAGCACCTGCATGCTGGTCAGCATCGGCAACACCGGCGGCCTTTCGAGCCCGCTGCTCCTCAGCGTGGTGCCGTTCCTCGTCGGCCACTCGATGAACCCGAACCTCGATCGCAAGCGCCATGCGGTGCTCGCATTCTTCCTGTTCGGGTTCGTCGTGATGGCCACGTTCTCGAACACGGCCATCGGCGAGCTCTGTGAGCCCCTCGCGCCGCGCATCCACTGGGCGAGCAGCGAGTTCATCGCGCTCTCGTTCGTCAGCGCCACGATGGCCTCGCTCGCCGTCTTCAAGATGGGCCGCAAGATCAGCCTCGCCTACGAGCGCATCGCCCTCGAGCTCGCCGTTCGCCGCGAGGAGCTCTGCGACGAGAGCGAAGGCCGCACGCGCGCCCTCGAAGGCATCGCCGCGCGGCTCGCTCACGAGGTGAAGAACCCGCTCGCCGCGATCAAGGGCCTCTCCACGCACGTCGCGCGCAACGCCACCGACGAGAAGGTCAAGGAGCGCCTCACCATCGTGGCCTCCGAGGCCGAGCGCCTCCAGGAGATCGTCGAGGGCTTCCTCTCGTTCTCACGCGGGCTCGACGACCTCACGATCGCCCCGACGAAGCCCTACGACATCGCGCGCGAGCTCTCGCTCCTGCTCGAGACGCGCGCGGCGGACGCCGGCGTCACCCTCGAGGTGCGTGGCAGCCGCGAGCTGACGCTCAACGCCGACGACAAGAAGCTTCGCCAGGCGCTCCTGAACCTCGTGCTCAACGCGATGCAGGCATCGACGCGCGGCACCACCGTGACCCTCGAGGTCGCCAAGAGCTGCTCGGACGGCGCGGCCGTCGTGCGCATCATGGATCGCGGCGCCGGCATGGGCCCCGAGATCCTCGACCGGATCCAGAAGCCCTATTACACGACGAAAGAGGGCGGCTCGGGCCTCGGCATCGCGGTCGCGCGCGGCATCATCGAGCAGCACGGCGGCACGCTCCGCTTCGAGAGCAGCTCCGGTCGCGGCACGACCGCGACCGTGCACCTCCCGGCCTGTGCACGCGAGGCCCAGGCGAAGAAGACCAAGCTGCCGAACCCGTGCCGCGCCGCCTTCGCAAACGCGCTCGAGCCTTTCATGGGCAAGAAGTCCGACGGCATGGTGAGCGCCGGCGCGGCGGTCGTGGCGTCGATGGGCGCCCGGCCGGAAAAAGTACCTTCTTGAGCGAGCTCGCGTGAGCGGGCGCGCGGTGTAGAGTTCGCCCATGCCGCGCCGGGTACTGGTCATCGACGACGAATCCGCGATGCGCTTCACCCTCGAGGCCGTCCTCGGTGACGCGGGCTTCGACGTGCACACCGCCGACGGCGGGGCCGCCGGCATCGCCGACTTCGAGGCACACGGCGCCGACGTCGTCCTCACCGATCTCGCGATGCCCGACGTCGACGGCATGAAGGTCCTCGCCACGCTCCGCGTCCAGGACCCGAGCGTGCCCGTGATGATGCTCACGGCGCACGGCTCCGAGCGCGTCGCCGTCGCGGCGATGAAGGCCGGCGCGTTCGACTACATCCCGAAGCCCTTCGACCCCGACGAGCTCGTGCTCGCGGTGAAGCGCGGCGTCGAGACCCGCGCGCTCCGTCTCGAGAACGCGCGGCTCCGGACGGAGACCTCGCTGCGTCGGCCGATCGTCGCCGAGAGTCCTGCGCTCCGCCGCGTGCTCGACGTCGTGGCGCGCGTCGCCCCCAAGGACGTGACCGTGCTCCTCACGGGCGAGAGCGGCGTCGGCAAGGACGTGCTCGCCGCGACGCTCCACGCGCACTCGAAGCGCTCCGACAAGCCGCTCATCCGCTTCAACGCCGCGGCCATCCCGAGCGAGCTCGCCGAGGCGGAGCTCTTCGGTCACTCGAAGGGCGCCTTCACTGGCGCTCATGCGGCACGGCTCGGCTACTTCCAGCAGGCCGACAAGGGCACGCTCTTCATCGACGAGATCGGCGAGCTGCCACTCGCGATGCAGGCGAAGATCCTGCGCGTCATCCAGTCGGGCGAGGTGCAGTCGGTGGGCGGGCGCACGGAGAACGTCGACGTGCGCCTCGTCGTCGCGACGAACCGCGACCTCGCCGCCGAGGCGAAGGCCGGTCGCTTCCGCGAGGACCTCTTCTATCGCCTCAACGTGGTGCCGATCCGCGTGCCGCCGCTCCGCGAGCGCCCCGAGGACATCGAGCCGCTCGTGCACGCGTTCGTCCGTACCTACGCCGACCGCTACGGCATGGGTCAGGTCGACGTAGAGCCCGCGCTCGTCGAGGCATTCAAGGCGCACAGCTGGCCGGGCAACGTGCGCGAGCTCGAGAACACCGTGGCGCGTCTCCTCGCGCTGACCGCCGACGACAGCCTCACGCTCGCCCTCTGGCGCTCGCTCGATGCAGGCACGCCGTCGAGCGCGCGCCTCTCGCTCTCGAGCGACCCGGGCCCGAGCCACCCCCTCCGGGCGCGCGTGGAGGGCTTCGAGCGCTCGATCATCGCCGCGGAGTTCGAGGCGGCGAACAAGAACCAGAGCGAGACCGCCCGCCGCCTCGGCGTCTCACGCCCGGCGCTCATCGAGAAGCTCCACAAGTACTCGCTCCTCGATCGCGGATGAGCCGAGCGTCGCTCGGCCTCGCGCTCATCCTGCTCGGCGTCGTGGGGTGTCGGAAGACTCCCGCGCCCGCGAAGGCGGATGGTGGCGCCGCGGCGCGCGTGGTTTCGCTCTCGCCTTCGACGACCGAGACGCTCTTCGTGATCGGAGCAGGAGATCGCGTGGTCGGGCGGTCGCGGTATTGCGATTGGCCGCCCGAGGCGACGAAGCGGCCCGAGATCGGCGGATACGTGGACCCTAGCTTCGAGGCCATCCTCGCGCTGCGGCCCGACCTCGTCACCGGCGCACGCGGGCCCGCCGGCGCAGCCATGAGCGAGCGACTCGACGCAAGGGGGATCGCCACGTTCCTCCCGCAGACCGAGTCCCTCGCGCAGATCGACACCATGATCCTCGGCCTCGGCGAGCGCACCGGTCACGCCAGGGAGGCGAAGACGACGGTCGACGCGCTCGATGCGCACGTGGCAGCGATCGAGAAGGCCGTCGCGGCACGACCCCGCGTGCGCGTGCTCCTCGTGTTCGGGCTGCAACCGATCAGCGTCGCCGGTCCGGCGAGCTTCGCCGAGGAGATGATCCGGCGCGCCGGAGGCACCAACGTGGTCAGCGAGGGCGGCGGGTATCCGACGCTCGGCGTCGAACGCGTGATCACGCTCGACCCGGACGTCGTCGTCAACGCGGCCATGGCCGAGGCCCACGGCAACGAGCGGATCAACAAGGAGACGCCGGGCTGGAAGCACGTCCGTGCCGTGGTGGAAGGCCACGTCGTGCCCCTCACCGACGAGAGCGTCCTCCGGCCCGGGCCGCGCATCGGCGACGGCCTCGCGGCGCTCGCGCGCGCGCTCCATCCCGACGTCGTCATCCCGTGACCAGGATCGGGCTAGAGTCGCCTCCGTGAAGGTCCGGGCCGACCAGCTCCTCGTCGCACGCGGCCTCGTGCCGACGCGCGCGCGAGCTCAGGCGCTCGTGCTCGCGGGCAAGGTCTACGTCGGCGAGACGCGCATCGACAAGGCGGGCGCGCTGCTCCCCGAGGACGCGGCCATCGTGCTCCGCGCCGAGGATCACCCTTACGTCTCGCGCGGCGGCGTGAAGCTCGCGGGCGCGCTCGACACGTTCGGCGTCGACCCGCGCGGCAAGCGCTGCATCGACCTCGGAGCCTCGACCGGCGGCTTCACCGATTGCCTCCTCCAGCGCGGCGCCGCGAGCGTCGCCGCCGTCGACGTCGGCTACGGACAGCTTGCCCACAAGCTGAGGATCGACCCGCGCGTGCTCGTGCTCGAGCGCACGAACGCGAAGACGCTCGAGCCCGAGCAGGTCGGCGGCCTCGCCGATCTCGTGGTCATCGACGCGTCGTTCATCGGCCTCGGAAAGCTGCTCCCCGCGGTCGTCCGCTGCCTCGCGCCGGGCGGCCAGATGGTCGCGCTCGTGAAGCCGCAATTCGAGGTCGGGCGCGAGGAGGCCAAGCGCGGCAAGGGCGTCGTGCGAGACCCCGAGGTGCGCGCGCGGGCCATCGACGGGGCCACCGCCGACGTGAAAGCCGCCGGCCTCGAGGTCCTTGCGGCATGCGACAGCACGCTCGAAGGGCCGAAGGGCAACCGAGAAGCCTTCGTGCACGCGTGCAAAAAGTGACCCGGCGGGAGTAAGGTCTCCGATCGGATGGAGGCCGACGCCAAACGCACGTCGATTCCCGGGCTGGGGTCGATCTTCCTGGTCGTCTTCCTCGACATCCTGGGGTTCAGCCTCGTCCTGCCGTTCCTCGCGCAGGAAGCGCGCGACACGTTCCACACGACCGAGCTCACGGGCACCCTCCTCGGCGCGATCTACTCGCTGATGCAGTTCCTGTTCGTTCCGGTGTGGGGGCGCGTCTCCGACCGCGTCGGTCGCCGGCCGGTGCTCGTGTGGAGCGTCCTCGCGACCGCCGTCGGCATGGGCTGCCTCGGCGTCGGGCTCCTGTTCGCATCGAGCGTGGCGTGGCTCTTCGTGGCGCGCGCCGCGAGCGGCATCGCGACGGCGAACCTCGGCACCGCGAGCGCGTACATCGCCGATGTGACCAAGCCCGAGGAACGCGCACGCGGCATGGGCATGATCGGCATGGCCTTCGGCCTCGGCTTCATCTTCGGCCCCGCGATCGGCGGAGCGCTCGCCGGCATCTCGATCGCCGGACGCACCGGCGCCGTGCCGTGCTTCATGGCCGCCGGCCTCTCGGTCCTGAACCTCGCCTGGGTCTACTTCCGGCTCCGCGAGTCGCTGCCGCCCGAGCGCCGCTCGACCGAGCGTCGAAGCCTCGCGCCGCTCAACTTCTCGGCCGCCCGTGACGCCTTCGCACGGCCCGGCATCGCGCTCGCGGTGCTCGTGAACTTCGTGCTGATCCTCTCGTTCACGGTCCTCGATCAGACGTTCCGCTTCTTCACCCAGGACAAGTTCGGGATGACCGCGCTCGAGACGGGCCTCGTGCTCGGCTTCATCGGCGTCGTCGCCGCGGGCGTGCAGGGCGGGCTCATTCGCCCGCTGGCGAATCGGTTCGACGAGGCGGTCCTCATTCGCTGGGGCACCGCGATCCAGGCGTTCGCGTTCGTCGGGCTCGCGGCCTCACCCTCGTTCGGGCGAGGCGCGCTCTACGCGGCCGGCGGCCTGCTTGCGCTCGGCAACGGGCTCACGCAGCCCAGCGTCTCGGCCTACGTGTCGAAGCGCGCCGACCCGAAGGCGCTGGGCAGCACGCTCGGCACGAACCAGTCGGCGGCGAGCCTCGCGCGCGTGTTCGGCCCCGCCCTCGGCGGATGGCTCTACGGCGCGATGGGCGCTCGTTCTCCGTACGTCGCCGGCGCGATCGGGATGGTGCTGGCGACGGGCGTCGCGCTCTTCCTCGTGTCCTCGCGAGGGGGGAAGGACGAGGCCGCTCAGCGGAAGACGAGCACCCATACGTCGTAGAGCGCGTGCGTCCACACTGCGGCGGCGAAGCCGCGCGTGGCGAAGATGAGCGTGAGCACCAGGCCGAGCACGAGCCGGAAGACGAAGCTCGGCATCTGGAACGCGTCGGACATCGGGCCGATGTAGTGGACCGCGCTGAAGATCGTCGCGCAGACGACGGCCCAGCCGAGCATCACCGCGAGCGTGCGGAACGAGAACAGGCTCGTCTGCACGGCGCCCGTGATGTCGACCTTCTGGTGCGAGACGAGCCAAACGAGCAGCTTCGCGCCGAGGCCGTAGAGCACGACGCGGAACGCGAGCTCCTCGTAGAAGCCCGCGCCCATCGACATGATGAAGCCGACGAACCGGCTCTCGTCCTTGATGTTCGGACCCGCGAAGACGCTGCCGACGACGTAGCCCGCGACGATGCGCATGAGCACCGCGTAGACGACGCCTTCGATCGCGATCTGGATGAACTTGTGCGGCCGGAAGGCCTGGCCGCGCCCGAGCAGGGCGAAGGCGCCGGCGAAGATGACGCCGATCGCCATGGTCGCCAGGAGGTAGGTCGTCCGGTTGCCGTCGCTCAGGCGGAGGAGCGCACCTGTGACCATGTCGGTGGCGTTCTGGACACCGAGGAACACGACGGCCACCTGGTAGACGAGGAAGATCGGGAGCGTGAGCCCCAGGTCGACCCACGCACCGGCACGGTCACTGAGCCTTTCATTTGGGCGTGTTGCCGCGGTCGCCATGGTCAGAGGCACAACCTAACAACTCGGGGTGGCCGCGGCCCATTCCGTGGCGGGCACGGGACGCGTGTCACGCAAGCGCAAGAGGGTGCGCCGCGCACATGAGCGGTGCTCCTGCCATAAGGCAAGACATCAAGAATCTCAACAAGTTGGCTGTGCCCAACCCGGGCTGAGCTGATACCTTGAGAGCATGGAGGTCGCGTACGCATCAGCCCGAGATCGCATCGGGAGGACGCTATGCGGGAAGTACTTCCTCGACGAGGTACTGGGCGTCGGTGGGACGGCCGTTGTGTTCCGTGCGACGCATCGCAACGGCAACAGGGTCGCGGTCAAGCTCCTCCACGATCACCTCTGCAAGTCGCGCGACGTCACTCGTCGCTTCATGCGCGAGGCGTATCTCGCGAACCTGCTCGAGCACCCCGGCACCGTGCGCGTGCTCGACGACGACACCGACGAGAACGGCGTCGCGTTTCTCGTGCTCGAGCTGCTCGAGGGCGAGACGCTCGAGGAGCGGCGCGTCCGCCTCGGTGGTCGTCTCGCCGTCGACGAAGTGCTCGGGTACATGGACCGCCTGCTCGAGGTCCTCGAGCTCGCGCACGACAAGAACATCGTCCACCGCGACATCAAGCCGTCGAACCTGTTCCTGACGAAGGACGGCGTGCTGAAGGTGCTCGACTTCGGCATCGCACGGATGCTCGACGAGCACGGTGCGGCAACGGCGACGAAGACCGGTCAGATGATCGGAACGCCCGCGTTCATGCCGCCGGAGCAGGCGCTCTCGAAGCCGAAGGAGATCGACAAGCAGACGGACATCTGGGCGGTCGGCGCCACGATGTTCACGCTGCTCTCCGGTGAGCTCGTGCACATCGCGGAGAGCTCCTCGGAGCATCTCGTGAAGGCCGCGACGCTCCATGCGCGCTCGGTCGCGCGCGTGCTGCCCGGCGTTCCCGCGAACGTCGAGACGCTCGTGGGTCGCGCGCTCCGCTTCGAGAAGAAGGACCGCTGGGCCTCCGCGACGGACATGCGCCGCGAGCTGTGGCGCGTGCGTCTCGAGCCGGGTCGCCCGATCGGCACGACGTCGGCGCCGCCGCCGCGCAATCCGGCCAGCAACTTCCCGACCATCCAGGGCCATCGCGACTCGGACAAGCCGAGCATCCGCGAGATGGGCATGGCGCTGGGGACGGGCGAGCATCGCATCGAGCCGCCCTCGCGGCGCGCGGTGTTCTTCTCGACGCTCGCGGCCGTGCTGCTCATCGCGGGCGCGATCATGCTCGGCGTCTTCATGACGGCAGGGCAGAAGCAGCTCCCTCGTACCGTCGCAGCATCTCCCGGCGACAACGGCCCCGGGTTTCTGCCCACGGGCCTGACCGACGGTGTCGGGAGCGAACCGGCGGTGACGACCACCAGCGCCGGCGCGAAGCCAGCGTCGACGGGGCTGCCGACCACGACGACCGCGGCGGGGGTCGGTACGACCGCGACCGCGGCGGCAACGGCCACCGCCACGGCGACGGGCACCGCGAGCGCCACGGCGAAGCCGACGGTGGCGGGCGCCTCCACGGGCGCCGCGTCTCCCAAGCCTGCCGGCAAACGCGCCCCGGCGACGGCCTCGACCGGCGACCTCTACAAACCGTTCTGAAGGCGATTTTTTCCGCCGGCCTCCGGTACAATCGAACGATGCGGCCTCGTCGCGTAGCTTGCGCGTCTGTCGTCGCCTCGGCGCTGCTCTTTGCGAGCACGTCCGCGCATGCCGGGGATCCTGCCGCGGCACGCGAGCAGGTGAAGCTCGGCTACCAGCTCGCGCAGGACGGCAAATGCGACGAGGCGATCCCCCACTTCGTGGAGAGCCTGAAGCTCGACGCGAAGGCGATCACGCTCATCAACCTCGCGGCGTGCGAGGAGAAGACGCTGAAGCTCGCCGACGCGCTCGGGCACTGGGTCGAGGCGCGCGGACGCGCGCAGACCGAGGGCAACTCGGCGATCCAGGAAGAGGCCGAGAAGAAGGCGAAGGCCCTCGAGGCGCGCATCCCGAAGCTCACCGTGGTGCTCGCGGGCGCGACGCCCGATGCCGAGGTGGTGCGTGACGGCGTGGCGCTCGGCGCGGCGTCGATGGGCGTGCCGCTTCCGGTGAACCCGGGCGCGCACTCGCTCGTCGTGCGCGCGAAGGGCCACGAGGACACGAGCGAGAGCGTGACGATCGCCGAGGGCGAGAGCAAGCGCGTCGAGCTGAAGCTCGGCGTGGCGAAGAAGGAGGCCGCCGCTGCGCCGCTCCCCGACGACAAGGGCGCGCCTTCGGGCAAGACGAGCCCGCTCGTATACGTAGGCTTCGGGACGGCGATCGCGGGCGTGGCGGTCGGGTCGATCTTCGGGATCATGACGCTCGGCAAGGGCAGCGACGCGAAGGACGCATGCCCCTCCGGCGCGTGCACGAGCCAGACGGCGGTGGACGACGCGAAGAGCGGACAGACGCTCGGGACGATCTCGACGATCGGCTTCATCGTCGGCGGCGTCGGCGCGGCGGTAGGCGTCTACGGCCTCGTGTGGGGCAAGCCGAAGGCAGACGCGCAGGTGGCAGTGAGCGTCGGCCCGATGGGCGGCGGCCTCCGAGGGACGTTCTGATGACGCGGCGGTTGCGCGTGCTCGCGATCGTGATGCTCGGCGCCGCGGTGCCCGCATGCAGCGTGCTCGCGGGGCTCACGGAGGACTATCGCCTCGCCGACGGCGGCGGTGTGACGCCGCCCGGTGAAGGCGGCACGGACGGCAACCCCGACAAGGACGGCACGCTGCCGGATGGCTTCGTGCCGGACGGCGGCACGGACGCGCCGATCGATCAGCTCGTCGCCGACGGCGGGCCCTTCTCCTGCGCGACGGTCGACAAGACCAATCTCGACTACTGCAACGACTTCGAGGACGGCGCGGCCTCCGCGATGGCGCCCAATGCGTACTGGACCGGCATCCAGAACAGCTCGGGCGCGCCCATCACGATCGTTGCGGGCAGTGGCTTCAGCAACACCCACGGTCTCGATGTCGACAGCACGACGGCCGCGACGGGCTCTCGCAACATCTTCCTCCACAAGACGCTCGGCGCGGCGTTGCCCATCGGTAGCTACCTTCGGTACGACGTCGAGTTCGAGTTCAAGGTCGTCAGCCCATTGGCCGGGGACTACCTCGCGGTGGGCGTCCTCAACTTCATCAGCGCGACCCCCGAGGACCACGGGGTCGCGGTCTATCCCACGGACGACGTGGTCGGACGCCTGATGCCCAAGGCCAACGGGGTCACCAACGCCCTCGACACGTGGCATCACGCGCACCTCGTGCTCGAGCATGCGGCCGCCGGAGTGAGCTTCAATCGCACGATGAGCATCGACGGGGTGTCGGTCGACACCAGCACGATCTCGACCGCGGGCGCGTCGCTGACCGAGCTCCGGTTCGGCATCTTCTACACGGCGCCTCCCGCGGGGCGAATGCACGTCGTGCTCGACAACATCGTCGCGCGGCGGAAGAAACCGTGACCAGGTCCCTCCGCCAGCGACGACACGTGCTCCTCGGGGTCGCGGTTGCGCTCGGCGCGGCGGGCTCGCTCGCCATCGCCTGTTCGTCGGACGACGAGGGGCCGGCACCACCCAAGTTCGCCACCGAGGGCGGGGCCATCGAGCATCCCGACACGGGAACCGAGACGGTCGACGCAGCGGTCGTCGATTCGTCGGTCGGTCCGTTCTCGTGCAAGACGATCGACGCCTCCTCGCTCCTGCTGTGCGACGACTTCGAGACCGAGGCTGCGCCGCTCTTCGGCTTCGACGTGACGACGCTCGTGGCCGACGCCGGCTCGACGATCGCCCTCTCCGACGACGGCGGCGAGGGCAACGCCACGCGCGTCCTCGACGTGTCGCTCACGCAGAAGGCCGACGCCGGGCAGTCCGCGTTCGTCACCAAGAACCTCCCCGACTCCGGGGCGCCCAGTTCGTTCCTCCACTACGAGGTCGAGCTCGACTTCCGCGTCGTCGGCACCGCCTCGCTTGCGTACGTCGCGCTCGCCGAGCTCCAGTTTCCGGGCGGCACGATCAAGGAGCATGGCCTCGGGGTCTACGACGGCAACGTGTTCGGGCGCCTCGTCCCGAAGGACTTCGCCGTGAAGGACGACAAGAGCCTCTGGCACCATGCCCGCATCGTGCTCGACCGCCCGGCGGGCTCCACCGCCTCGTCGTTCAAGACCTCGATCACCGTCGACGGCACGGCCATCGACAACGTCAGCGGCGTCGACCCGGGCACGACCGGCGGCAGCAAGGTGCGCATCGGCGGCTTCAACACCGCGCCCACCGCCGCGGGCTCGATGCACGCGCAGTACGACAACGTCGTGATCCGCCGCTGGTGACCTCGCCGGCGCGCGATAGTCTCATTTCTCAGCCGGGGCGCAGGCGGTACACGATCGCGATCACGACGACGACCCACGCGACCAGGTTGAGGACGAACGGGACGTCGCTCAGCATCTCCTGCGTCGGGCTCTCGCTCTTCTTGCCGCGGCCCGCGCGGCCCGAGACGAGCAGGAGGAAGCGGTAGATGCCGAACACGACGAACGGCGCCGTCAGCCACAGGTAGCTCGTCTGGAAGAACGCCTGGGTCGTCCCGTCGAGCGTGTACGCGATGTACGTGATCGCGGTCGCCGCGCCGGTGATGGCGAGCGCCGCCGTGAGCGAGCGCTTGGAATAAGCCTCGAGGGCCGCGCGCTGCTTGCCCGCATGCTCGCCTTCGAGCTCGTGACGGCGCTTTCCGAAGCCGAGGAACAGCGCGAGCAGCGCCGTGCAGGCCAGCATGTACCAGCTGACGTGCGTGTCGGTCGCCAGGCCGCCGGCGTAGACGCGGAGCACGAAGCCGAACGCGATGAGCCCGACGTCGAGGAACGCGACCTTCTTCAGCTTGAAGCTGTAGGCGATATTCTCGACGAAATAGAGCGCGGCCACGGCCGCGAACATCCAGTTGAGAGAGAGCGACGCGAGCCCGAGCGCGACGACGACGAGCGCGATGGTGAACGGCCAGGCGAAGCTCTCCGGGACCTCGCCGGCCGCGATGGGACGGTAGCGCTTCACCGGATGGACGCGGTCCGCGTCGACGTCGACGAGATCGTTGATCGTGTAGACGGCGCCGGCGAGCAGGCAGAACACGATCGTCCCGAGCAGGGCGGTCCCCGTGACCCGAAGATTCAGCGAGGGATCGCCGTTCACGCGGACGACGAGGTCCTTGTGAAAGACCATCGGCGCGAGGACAAAGACGTTCTTCACCCACTGATGCGGGCGGACCGTCTTCACGAGACCGCGAACGAGGGACCGCTTCGCTTTCACGTGTTGCGAGGGCGTTGGGGTCTCGAGGGCAGAAGTCACCACCCCGTTGATACACCAGGCCGCCCCTGGGCCCAAAGCGTCGACGCGATCCATCGCCACTTGTTTCTGCATGGTTGCGTGTCCGGGGTTGCAAGTCTGAAGCCCGGACGGCCGCGGTTATGCCTCTCTTGACTCGGGGGCCCCCGCGACGGACAACCTCGCGCGTGCCGCACCGCCGCCAGGCCCTCGCTTGCCTCGTCGCCCTCGTTTGTTGCGTGATGCTCTGTCCCGTGGTCCCGCGCCTCGCCTCCGAGGCAAGGGCGGACGTCGGCCAGCGCCTCCCGCGCCTCACCAAGCTGTCGGAGGACGTGGTCCGGGGCGGAATGCCCCTTGGATACGTCCCGCTACGCCAGCTATGGGCCGAGTGGGATCAGGGCGACCCCGCCGAGGTCGAGGAGGCGCTCCGCGCACTCGCCACGGACACGCGGCTGACGCCGCCCCTCCGGGCCTATGCCGGCCTCCTCGAGGCCTACGCGCGCCGCCGCCGCGGTGACCTCGCGGGCTCGAAGTCGCGCATCCAGGGCCTCGGCTTCGTCGGCCGCTGGGTCGTCGCCGGGCCGTTCGACAACGAGGGCAAGGGCGGGCTCGACCGCTCGTTCGGCCCCGAGGACGAGCTCCACGATCCGCTGAGCATGGCTCGCACCTACGACGGCAAGGAGCGGCCCGTCACGAACCGCGTGACGCCCGACGTCTTCCCGTACGGCTGGGTCGACCTCGGCGCGATGGTCCGGCCCGCCGAGAAGGTCTGCGCCTACGCGACGACGTTCGTGCGCGAGCGCCGCACCGGCAAGCCGGGCGCCGGGCCGCGCCCCTTCTCCGTCTGGTTCGGGGCTGCAGGAGCCTCGAAGGTGTTCTTCGACGGCCAGGAGGTCCTGAAGGATGCAAAGTACAGAGATCTCGACAGCGAGCGCTTCGGCATCGCGCTCACGCTGCGCGAGGGCTGGCATCGCCTGACCGTGAAGATCTGCGGGGACGAGGACGCGCCCATGTTCGCCCTCCGCCTCGCCGACCCGAGCGGCGCGCCCGACGCGAACCTCGAGAGCGACCCCGACCCGGCGCACTCGAAGGAGGCGGCCGCGGTGCGCTTCCGCAAGGGCGAGAAGCTCCCCGCACCGAAGCTCGAAGGGCCGATCACGGCCTTCGAGAAGCTCTCCGCCAAGGACGACCCGGCGGCCCTCGAGGCCTACGCGCGTTACATGGTGCTCACGCAGTCCGATGATCCCGCGGAGAACCGCGCGCGCGATCTCGCCCGGCGCGCCGCCGAGAAGGCACGCACCATCCCGCGCTGCCTGCTCGCGGGTGAGCTCGCCGAGAACCGCAACCAGCGCGCGATCTGGATCGATCGCGCCGAGGAGCTCGCGAAGAAGGGCCCGCCCTTGCAGGAGCGCATCGACGTGCTGCTCGCGCGCGCCGGGCACACGCGCGGCGGCGCCAACTGGCGCGACGCCATCCCTTACTACGACAAGGTCCTCGCGCTCGACCCCGACAACGTCCCCGCGAACCTCGCCCGCGTGGAGCTCTACTCGGAGGCCGGCCTCCGCGAGACCGCGCTCACCTCGCTTGACCTCACGCTCGCGCGACGGCCGCGCTCGGTCGCGCTCCTCCGCGCGACGGCAGCGGCGCTCCGCGATCTCGATCGCACGACCGAGTCCGAGGAGCTCACGAGCCGCTACGCCCAGCTCCGCTTCGACGACACGACCGTCGTGACCGACCGCATCGAGCTCGCGCTCGCCCGCCGCGATCAGGCCACGGCCGCACGCTGGATCGAGCGCCTCGTCGAGACCAACCCCGACAGCAACCGCGCCCTCGCGGCCGCGACCCGCGCCTACGTCGCGCTCGGCGACCGCCCCAAGGCGATCGCGATGAGCCGGCGCGCCCTCGACCTCGCGCCCGACGACGTCGCCACGCTCCGCTCGCTCGCCGACGTCTACGCGCTCGGCGGCCAGGCCGACGAGCAGCTGCGCTTGCTGAAGCGCGTCCTCGAGCTCCGCCCGCAGGAGAAGGACGTCCGCGAGTACGTCGCCCACACCGAGCCGAGCCGCCCGCGTGCCGACGAGGCCTACGCGCGCCCGTCCACCGAGTTCCTCAAGCTCCGCGACCAGCCCGCGAACGGCCGCAACCGGCGCACGCTCGTCGACCTGCAGGTCACCACGGTCTTCCCCAACGGCCTCGCGAGCCGCTTCCACCAGATCGTCTTCCAGCCGCTCACCGACGCGGCCGCGGCCGAGGCGCGCGAGTACGCGTTCTCGTTCGAGGCCGACACCGAGACGGTGCAGCTCCGCGGCGCGAAGATCCACCGCAAGACCGGCCAGGTCGACGAGGCCATCGAGAGCGGCGAGGGCCCGACCGACAACCCTTCGATGGCGATGTACTCGAGCGCGCGCGCCTTCTACGTGCACTTCCCGCGGCTCAACCCGGGTGACGTGGTCGAGCTGCTCTACCGCGTCGAGGACGTGACGGCGCGCAACGCCTTCGCCGACTACTTCGGCGAGGTCGTCTACATGCAGTCGCACGAGCCGATCGCTCGCTCGGAGTACGTGCTCATCACGCCGAAGTCGCGGCAGTTCTTCTTCAACAAGCCGAACGTCGCCGGCCTCGTGCAGAAGATCGAAGAGAAGGGCGACACGAAGATCTGGCACTTCACCGCCGAGAACGTCGCGCCGCTCGAGAGCGAGCCGATGATGCCGCCGATGACCGAGACGCTCGGCCACGTGCACGTGTCGACCTACAAGAGCTGGGACGACATGGGCCGCTGGTACTGGGGCCTCGTGCGCGACCAGTTCACCGCCGACGACGAGGTCCGCCGCCGCGTCGCCGAGATCACGAAGGGCCTCACCGACGACAAGGCGAAGATGCGCGCCGTCTACGACTTCGTCGTGCAGAAGACGCGCTACGTCGCGCTCGAGTTCGGCATCCACGGCTTCAAGCCGTACCGATGCGCGCAGATCTTCGCGCGCGGCTTCGGCGACTGCAAAGACAAGGCGACGCTCATCGTCACCATGCTCAAGGAGCTCGGCATCCCCGCCACGATCGTGATCGTGCGCACCGGGCTCCGCGGCGACTTCGAGACCGAGCCCGCGAGCCTCGCGCCGTTCGATCACGCGATCGCGTACGTGCCGTCGATGGACATCTACCTCGACGGAACGGCCGAGTGGACGGGCTCCTCCGAGCTCCCCTCGATGGACCGCGGCTCGCTCGCGCTCCAGGTGAACGAGGGCAAGCCGAAGCTCGTGCACCTGCCCGAGCCGACCGCCGCCGACAGCGTCTCGAGCAAGCACGTCGAGGCGACCGTCGGCACCGACGGCAGCGCGCAGATCGACTGGCGCGTCGACGTCACCGGCGCCTCCGCCGGCTCGTGGCGCCAGCGCTACCACGCGAAGGCGACCCAGAAGCAGCGCATCCAGGAGGACCTCTCCACCGAGCTGCCCGGCCTCGACGTCACGCAGGTCACCTCGAACGACCTCGAGGACGTCGAGCAGAAGGTGCAGCTCCGCGCCAAGGGCCGCGCGCCCAGCTACGCGCGCCGCGACGGCGAGTCGTGGACGATGCCCGTGGGCGCGAAGGAGCACATGGTCCGCACGTGGGCGCCGCTCTCGTCACGCCGACGCGACATCCGCATCTACGCGCTCTCCACGCAGGAGAACGAGACCACCGTGAAGCTGCCGCAGGGCGCGAAGGTCCTCGGGCCGCCGCACGCGGCCGAGGGCAAGTCGCCCTTCGGCTACTACAAGGTCGAGGTCGAGACGCAGGGCAGCACCGTGCGCGTGAAGACGACGGTGGCGATCACCAAGTCGCGTATCCCGGCGGCCGAGTACGCCGCATTCCGCACCTTCTGCGAACAGGCCGACCGTGAGCTCGGCCAGTCTCTGACCTTCACGGTGGGCAAATGAAGACGAATCGATTCGCGACCGCCGCGCTGCTCGCGCTCACCACGCTCGCGGCATGTGGTGGGCCGCCTCCGGCGAACACGGCGTACGACCTCGCCTCGCTTCGTTCCAGCGCCAAGGGGTCGGTCGCCGGGGAGAAGGTCGGGCGGTGGTTGCTCGACGAGATGCTCGCGCCCGGCGGCACCGCCAAGGGCGCCGACGAGGCTCGCGCGCAGCTCGACCGCGCGAAGGAGAAGGGCGTCTACGCCTCGCTCGGCGGCGGGCTCTACGACGAGGTCCACGGCGACCCGAAGAAGGCCGCGCAAGAATACGTGGCCGCGCTCGTTGCCGCGAAGAAGAGCGAAGACCCGGCTGCACCGCTCGCGGCGTGGTTCGCGTCGCACCACCTCGTGGGTCTTCGCGGCAGCGTCGCGAAGCTCTGGGAGCAGAACAAGCAGGCGCTGCTGCCGATCATCGAAGCGCCCGGCCACGTCGGCTGGCGCTCGCTCGCCGAGCTCCACGAGTGGTCGACCGCCGAGGCCCTCGACAAGGCCGAGGTCACGGGCGAAGCGTACGACGCGCTCGTCACGAGCCGCATGGGCTGCGCGCGCAAGATCCGCATCGCCGGGCCGTTCGGCCGTGGCACCGCCGCCGAGCGCCGTCGAAGCTTCCCCGCCGAGCGCGCGCCCTGGCCGCCGTCGTGGGCCGAGGAGCCGCAGCGCGGGACCATCCCGCACGTCCTCAAGACCGAGCGTCATCGCTGCATGACCGCGAGCACCGAGAAGACCGAGGACGGCGTCTTCTACGTCGAGACCTTCTTCGATACGCCCGCCGAGCGCGACCTCCTCGTCGCCGTGCAGGGCTCGCTCGCGGTGTGGGTCGACGACGTCTCCATCGTCGACCGCGATCTTCGTCAGTGGGGCGTCTGGCAGCGCTTCGGCGGCGCCGTTCGCGTCGGCAAGGGGCGCCATCGCGT
>Ga0105047_10003282_pt1 | contig 28521 bp, 27 predicted proteins | sample MAT04_FD_78384 | JGI IMG/M metagenome (GOLD analysis project Ga0105047, IMG submission 78384) | Freshwater microbial communities from Lake Fryxell liftoff mats and glacier meltwater in Antarctica - MAT-04 (megahit assembly) | ecosystem: Environmental > Aquatic > Freshwater > Ice > Liftoff... | reverse complement strand
TCGGCAGTGTTACCATCCTCGGCAGTGTTACCATCCTCGGCAGTGTTACCATCCTCGGCAGTGTTACCATCCTCGGCAGTGTTACCCGTCTTGTCGCAAGTGCAAGCTTTCTCTTCTACATGTTCGCGTAGAAGCGCATAAATTTGTTCGGTACTCATTGTGCGGTCAACCGCAAGCCCTTGCTTCTGCAAATCTTCAATATGAACCGCTGTTTCGGGAAGTTTTAACCCATCATCCCGAAGGTCGCCGTTAATGAGAACGTCGCCCGCAATGTTTGCCAAAGAGGCGAACCGTCGGTTTTCCCCGGATTCGATAAACCGTTCACCGTGACCTCGAACACAATGTCCAACCTCATGCATCAGAACGGCGGCAACTTCTTCCACCTCCCATTCCAAAACGATCGTAGGGTCATAATAGAGTCGCCATTTTATATCGGAAGCAAAAGTTTTCAAACCGGGGACACACACGGGGAACATGGCGAACAGCGCGGCGTGAAGATACGGATACTTGTCAACAGCAATAACTTTTGCTGCGTTCAGCTTCAACGCCACTGCAGCCTTATCAAACTCTACAGGCACAAGCGCAACTTGAACGTCGGAAGTTACCTGACCTTCCGGTGTGGTAGAATCCTTCGCCATTGTAATGCCTTTCGTGGAACTGTTACTATAATTATACAGTATAGGCGGGTGATAACACAACCTGGGATCACCCGCCCACACTGTGGACCATTATTAGAAGATTTTGGCTGCTTTGAACACCGGAGCGATAGCGCGCAAGGTCGCCGCATCCGGTTGCACACTACTGTTCGGGCGCATCTTCATCCAACGCCTACCAATGGCGACAGCGACATCACTATGGTCTGCTTTAGCCATATGTGCGATAACCTTACCCGTACCCACCCAACGCTCATCGCTCATATTTTGTTTAAGCGCGGTGAGGACTGCGGCACCAACAGCATACACGCGGTCCCCACGGGTGGGAACTTCCCATTTGCTGGGGTTCGCCAACACATCTTCAGGGTTGGGAAGGTCAAGTTCGCTAATGTAGGTAAGGAATTCGCTTGTCGCCGATTCGCCAACACTACCGTTCAACAACATTCGTCGCGCAGCTTTTGATGCCCCTGCTGCCGTGGCATACCCGTACAATGTTGCAGCACTCTCCCACGATCGTGGTGTCGGGAAAGCGCGTCCCGCTTCGTTCGTTGAATCTGGTACACGAGTCAAATGGTCTGGGCGAGCACCCAAAAAGGCACCAACTAGCAGTCGACCTTCTGTGACCTTTTCGTTCAACAACTGTTGGTTAACTTGTGGGATAACAATTTCGGGCCATCCGATTGAAAATCCGTCACGAACCACATCGGCGGGTAACGCCCAGTCTAAGTGGGTGAAGCGGTTGGCCATCGGCGCTGACAAATCCCAACCGTCCGCGGCTTGCTCAGGCGGGTTAGCAGCGGCAACAATGCTCACATCATCGCCCAAAAATTTGTCCCCAGCGATACGTTCCAGAGCAACGCGCAGCATCGCCGCTTGCGTCGCCGGAGGTGCTGTGCTAATTTCGTCAAAGAAAAGTATACCATCCCCAGTGACCGCAATGTCTTCAGCCCAATCAGGCGGGATCAACACGGTTCGCCCGTTCACGATATTGGGAAGGCCCGCGAAGTCGCTAGGCTCACGGATGCTAGCCAGCACTGTTCTAATCATACGGTCGCTACTAGCGGCAATAGCGTTCAACACACTGGTCTTGCCCTGTCCGGGAGCCCCCCACAATATGACGGGCTGCTTTGAGGCGATACATACCGCCAACGCTTCACAAGTATCAGTGTAAGTACTCATATTAAAATTCCTCCATCGTTCCAGGTTATAAACACAGTATACATCATGTTTCATACCCAAGTCAAGTTAGTTCCGAAACTTTTCAAAACTTTTTAACGCTCTACAATCTTCCACCACTCGCCACCCCTGAGAGAACAAGAAGGACATTTGACAGTTCCGAAGTTTTTGGGTTGGACAATACTGCGTCCCCCAACAAAGAATTGTTGTGTCGCACCGAAATCGCTGCCAAAAAATCGAGTGTCGTGATATCTGCGTTGCGATGTTTGGCAACAATTTTCAGTTTTGTGAAAACCCTCTCCTGCGAGGCGTCTTCTCCAACCATGAAGTTCATCTCTTCTGCAATCTCGTGAAGAGTATTAGCGGGAACCCACTTTTTTGACAATAGCCGGTCCCAATGCTTTTGGCAATCAACCCACTCCAAAACCCCAATCTTAACACGAATTTGATGGACACGAAAAGAGATACGATCATATGCATCGCAGAGCATATCCCACAATCCTCTATGCCAAATGACAGCAAATACGATAACCCACTTCACCCATCCCACATCATGGTTGCCAAACGAAATTTCGATAAACTGGATAGAGGTGAGTAACGTCCAGACTAATAGGAGAATGCCCGCCTTAAGTATTTCTTCGTCCACCGTCCGGCCATTGATGATCCCCCCAGCGCATACAACGAGAAGAAAAAGCAACCCGAGAAAATAAACTACAACCTGTCCAGTGTCCTGAGCAAGACGTTGGAAGAAAAATACGCCAACAATAATTCCTATCGCAACAATCGCGCCAAAAGATATTACCGCCAGCAATGCCAGCTTTAAACCGCGCTCGCGCTTGACTTTTTTCAACGATCCGAAAATAGCAAAATTCAAGTTTAGCAACATGGCTATTGCCCTCTCTGTGATAACTCTATCATAGTATAGATACGAGGCGAAGTCAAGCCACGGGCGACGATACTATACATACTGGTTGCGATACGAACAGTATGCTGGTATAATTATCAACATGGGCATTACACTATATCAGGATGGTAACCGGCTTGCCTTTCGTGCGCGGTGTAATGAAAACGCGCTACATCGTATTTTTGTCACACTTGACGGTAATATTATTTACACGTCTCATGATACAGAACTTGACAATGTTCTCACAGGTTTGGGAGCTGCGGAACACGGGTGTAATGTGGCGTTACACACATATCGGGCAGCATACGATATTCGTGCCACATATACAGGAGAGCGTGACCCTGACCTACATTTTGTGAACAACAAATGGTTTGCGCGCGACCCAAACACTAAAGAACGTTTACGATGCTCCCACTCTTTGTGTGGGGGTCCAATATGCCATCTATCCCACTATGCGAGTATCTCCCATCATGCGGAAATTCGTAACGCACAAGAACATGATGTCCAATATATTCTCAACTGGTGGAAACGGCACAATCGTCTCGGGTATACGGAAGGCACTAATCGTGGGACCAGTTCACACTACCTTGTGTCGCCGCGATATCGTCGTGCCACCGCAACAGTATTCGGGCGTAACAATGTTGCTCACAATGCAACAATGTTACGTACACAAGGCATTCGAGCGGAATGGGTGACCCTCTTAGCCAAAAAGTTACCCAACACATACAAACCTCCGGTAGGAGCAGATCCGACAGCACAGTTGATTCGCGCTCTTGGTGCTGCTCGGAACCTTGACGCACAAAAAGTTGCACCTTACATGGCTGCCGGGATACGTTCCCATTTTTATACATATATTACACAGCACGTCACACCTGTCGACGTGCTCTACATGTACCATTGTTATCAAGGAAAACAATCGTTAGCGGATCATATCAAAAAGGAAATTGACCCCTATCGTGTTATCAGTAGCATGGTTCCCAACGTGCTCAACAGGGGTTCAAGGTGAACCATTTAACACAATATTCAACAACTTTGGCTGACGCTTACGACGTTATTTCCACTGCGGCAACAATGGGACTCATTGTTGCCGCTCCGCCGGGAACAGTGGGATATTTGGCTACATTATACGATCCTCGTGGCGAACCTATTTTCCTTGGCATTTATTCTACACGGCTGAAAGGGGAAACGGCTGCCGCAACCTATATGATAAATAGCGAATATGTTTTAACCGCTATCGTTGACCCCAAGTTTCGTCTCCGCATCAAAAACACACCTTTTGATGCCACCCCCAAAACTTGGCCTACAGTTCTTCACCAAAAAAATGTGGACACACTGATCGAGTTTCTTTTCAGGAAACATCTCGACTATTTCTTGTTTGATCTTACAATACTTCCTCACAAAATTGATGACCCAGTTTTTTGACAACCGTGTGTCGGACCCTAATGTTATACTGAAAGTGTTGAAAGGTGAACATTATGCTTAACCGTGATGAGTTTGACATATTGGTGTCGGAAGTTAAAACCGTTGCCCAAAAATATTATGATGGAGCGGGCAACAAGTTGAAAACTGATGCAGAATATGTTGAGGAGGAGTCCAAGTTGTTTTCCGCCGACACGTTGCAAGATGCTGCCAACATTTTGTCTACGGCAGCGGCGTTAGGGACGGTTGTTCCAGCTCCCAATGAGACAACCGTCTGGATTGCCACTATCCGGTACGAGGATAACAATAGCGATGATGCTAGCGGTAGTTGGCTTGCCGGCGCGTACAGTAGCCGATCTCAAGCAGTAGACGCTTTGGTTGACGCGGCTGCGAGCATCGTTAAACAACATGACGGAAATTTTGAAACAGTGTCAACATTCGGACCTGACGAAACACCTTGGCAAGAATATGTCGCTACCAATACTGCCGAAAAAATTGTTGAAGAGTTTTACGGAGACGAGTTCGGCTTCGGCTACTATTACGATAATATCGAAGTGGTTAAAGTTGGCGCACTTACATTGTAACCGTTTCCACTCTTCCCTCTCTGATAGTAGGATTGGACTTGTGTCGTGCCAGCATGATATACTGAAAGTATTCGATAGACGAGAAAAGGTAAACCGATGAGTGAGAAGCAAAGGTGGATGGAAAACAGCCTCCCAAAGGCGCTGGCCGCCACGGAAGGGGAGGAACTTTTGTGGTGTGCGGTGAGGTATGTGGCCGCTGCGGCGTTGGAGTTCGACGACGTTGGAACCGCAAACCACCTGCGTCACGCCGAATCGGCGAATCCGGCAGGCCCGCGATCTAGGGCTTCTGCCTCCGGTAGGAGTTAGCTGATGCGTATTGATAATTGTCCCCCTTGCTACTCCGGCTTCAAGGGATCGCCCGACACCCGTGACGGCAAACCTTGGTGTACCCCGCACGATTCCCCACGCCGCTCCGGGGAGTTGTGCGACTTCATGGTTGGGCTTAGGCAACGTGAAGAGGACAGGGTACACGACCTGAGGATGCAGGAGTACGAAGCAGCGCGAGCGTGGGAGGCAGCGGAATCCCGACGGCAACAGGCGAAGGAAAACCAATGAGCGATTCTTGCCGACACGAAGGACCATGCGAAACTTCAGGTGAAGCCGAGAGATGCATGGTTGACGAGATCCTTAAAGCATTTGCGCGGCTACGACTGGGAGGTAACTGATGAGCGACTATGAAACTGTGGAAGAGAACGTCGCCTACGATTATGGGAGAGATATTGGGGCAGGCGAACTTGAGCGGGCTGTTCGTCACTACGAGGCGTGCCTGTCAATCCTCACGGACCTGATAGCGGGGCTGCGTGGGGTTCATATCCCAAACCGCAACACGCACAACGATTACGTCGATTGCGTAGCGTGCTGCGGCGATGAAGGCGGCGATGAAAGATGCATCGAGTGGCACGTCGGCTCATCACAGGCAGAGCATTGTTCGACCACGGCCCATATCGAACACGCAGAAGCGCGACTACAGGAGGCGATATCGCGATGAACAAAAAGAAACAACGTTGGATAGACAACGTGCCCAAGGCGGAAGACCGCCCTGCGAAAGAGCACGCGGAAAAGGCGCTGGCTGCGCTGCACATGGCGATAATACTATTTGACAATAAATACTTGTCTGGGGTTGGACGCTATTCAGGACTTGGCCGTAAGCATCGCTTCGTAAAATCACAGGACGCCGCCAAACACGTTGTGGCATGGCGTAAAAGCCTTGGGGTTAAGAGCCACAGGGTCGAGTACAGGGGGCCACGCACAGGGGATAAAATGTTGTGGTGTGCCGCACAGAGCGTGTCAGCCGCAGCAATGGAAGTTGATGACGCGACGAAGGTCGCGGAACACTTACGCAAATCTGAAGCCGCACTACGCGCACACTGGGAAGAAAACTTGGTGCCGGAAGGTAAAGATGCTGCCAAAAATATTATGATGGGGCGGGCATCCAGTTGAAAACTGATGCAGAATATGTTGAGGAGGAGTCCAAGTTGTTTTCCGCCGACACGTTGCAAGATGCTGCCGACATTTTGTCTACGGCAGCGGCGTTAGGGACGGTTGTTCCAGCTCCCAATGAGACAACCGTCTGGATTGCCACTATCCGGTACGAGGGGACATATGATGATTACGATAACAGCAGTTGGATTGTTGGCGCGTACAGTAGCCGATCCCAAGCAATACAGTCTTTGGTCGGCGAGGCTGCGAGCATCGTTAAACAGTATGACGCAAATCGTGGAGAAGTGTCAACATTCGGACCTGACGAACTCTCTTGGCAAGAATATGTTGCTACCAATATTGCCGAAAAAATTGTTGACAAGTTTTACGACCTCGAATACGGCACTGGTATCTATTACGCTAATATCGAAACGGTTAAAGTTGAGGCAACATTTTAACCGTTTCCACTCTTCCCTCTCCGATAGTAGGATTGGACTTGTGTCGGACCCTAATGTTATACTGAAAGTGTTCGATAGATGAGAAAAGGAGAAACCAAATGAGCGACTTGGTAGGAAAGTACGAGGTAGTGAAGACGATCCTGTTCGACCTGTTCGACGAACTGCGATGCCACAATGAAGATTGGTTGGACAGTGTCGTTGACGATGCAGAAGCGCGGCTACGGGAGGCAAGTGATCGTGATGCTGCGCTTTGGTATCGAAGAGAGATGGCTGACCTGATCGACTATGTGCTGGCCCACAGCAATGACCCCTGTGTGACCTTCTACGCGCAGCGGCTTAAAGACTGTTCGCAAATCACTGACAACGATTTGGGGTTGGTGATCCGATGAGCACCGCCTGCGATTCATGCGCCACCAGTAGCCACGAAAATGCGATGCTGCGGCGTATGGTGACTGAACTGCTCCAAATAATTGAACAGCTACAGGAGAGCCAGTCAACAAGCGATTGAGGATTGGACTTGTGTCGGACCCTAATGTTATACTGAAAGTGTTGAAAGGTAAATATTATGCTTAACCGTGATGAGTTTGACATATTGGTGTCGGAAGTTAAAGATGCTGCCCAAAAATATTATGATGGGGCGGGCATCCAGTTGAAAACTGATGCAGAATATGATGCGATGGTCGACATGGTAGAAAACTGTGTTGCCGCAAACCCTACTTGGGATGCTAACGGGGTGTTGGATATGGTTGCCGCAGGTGCGAGCGGTGGTGGCGATGTTGCCCACTCAACCCCAATGTTGTCGCTAGCTAAAAGCAAAACTTTTCCCAAAATTATAGAATTTCTTTCCACACTTTCTACAAATGTGGTGGTGGAACCAAAAATTGACGGTCTGGCGGTTCGGGCAGAATATCATTCTGGACGTTTAACGCTTGTTGCGACTCGCGGTGATGGGTTGACTGGGGAGAATGTGACCGCGCAAGCGTATAATGTTAGTGGGTTGCCTGCTACCATTGTGAGCAACGGTTTTGTGGAAGTTCGTGGTGAAGTTTATATGACGGATGCTGATTTTGAAATCGCGAACACTAACCGGGTTGCCTCGGGACGTCTCGGGTTCGCGAATCCGAGAAACGCTACTGCGGGTAGTTTACGTCGAGAAGATAACAACTATATTACTCCGATGTCGTTTGCCGCATACGATATTGTTGGCGACGGGTTCGCACAAAACTCTTATCAGGAACGTATGCGAGCGGCAACAATTTTAGGGTTCGGAACCACGTTACAACTTTTTGACACGCTCGACATTCCTAACAATCTTACCCGTGACAATACTAAAGTTCTCGAACGTATCGAAATGTTGGAAACGGCACGCCCCACGTTAGGGTTCCCCATTGACGGTGCGGTTATCAAAGTGGACTCGTTTGCCAGCCGTGAAACGCTTGGAACTAGTTCTCGCACCCCACGGTGGGCAACCTCATACAAGTATGCTGCTGATACCACTACAACTGTTGTTACGGGTATAGAAATGAGCATTGGGCGTACCGGGCGTCTCGGTTTACGCCTCGTCGTAGAACCCGTTAGTGTTGGCGGAACCCTAATAACTTATGCTGCTGGGCATAATGTTAGTTGGATGGAATCGCAACATATGGGTGTTGGAACAAAAGTTACCTTGTATCGCGCTGGGGATGTTATTCCCCGCGCGATAGCGTTGCCTGCTGAGCAACAGCCTGCGACAGCAACAGTGTGGGTTCCACCGGCAGTATGCCCACAGTGTGGTGGGGATTGGGATAAGAGTAGTTTGCTTTGGCGGTGCTTGAACCCGGAAGACAGTGTTGTGGGTTGGCTTGTATACGCTTGCAGTCGTGACCTTCTTGATATTGAAGGAGCGTCGGACGCGTTCGTTACGTCAGTTGTGGAAGCAGGGTTGGCGAACGATCCTGCAGATTTATATGATTTGACGGTTGACCAGATTGCGAACCTTGTTTTAGGTGAAACCAATATTGGTAATGAACGTAAAATTGGTGTAACAAATGCTAAAAAGATTTTTGTTAGTATTCGTGAAGCAAAAAACGCTACCCTAGACCGTCATATCAACAGTTTGAACTTACGCAAAACGGGTCGTACAATGAGCCGTAGGTTAGCGGCCCATTTCCGCACTATGAATAGTTTTCGTAACGCTACCGTCGAACAGTTAATCCAAGTGGACGGTATTGGGTTAGACAAGGCGGAAACCATTCACAAAGGTTTACAAACTCGTTCCAACCTGATTGACCGTATGGTTGCAGCGGGTGTTACCACAACCATACTGGACGTTGAAGAAAGTTCGGCAAAAGTTAACACTCTTGTCGGAGAAAAAGTGGTGGTAACAGGGTCTATGAGTAGTGAACCTCGTCTCGCAACATATAATCGTAACGCTGTGAACGAACTGGTTGAAGCGCAAGGTGGTAAATCTAGTGGTAGCGTATCATCTTCCACAACACTGCTGGTTTGTGGTGACCCTGATAGTAGCAAATATGTGAAAGCAGTTTCTTTAGGTGTGCCTATCGTATCTCCCACCGAGTTCGCTGACCGTGTTGGGCTTTGACGGAAAAATTTTGGAGCGCGTTCGACTAGTCGCTATCGGAGGACGATGTGAACTCCTCTTGATTTTGATCCCTAGCCGTGACCTGTGCTCGTGATAAGAGCGCGAACCTTCGTATTCTCTCCTAGTGGGTAGAGTTGACTGTCGTTCCCAGAATGCGTTCCAAATCGCGTATCAAACTTGTGTCATCGCCAACCAGCGCTTTCGTAGATTCCATTCTGTCTAACAATGTGGCAACAATTTTTTCTTCAACTGTGTTCGTGGAGAAAGCGTAATAAGCGTTAGCGTTTTGAGAATCACGATGTTGCCGTCCCTCAATTTGGATGGCTTGAATCCCAGAATATCGAGGATCGTGTACAATTAGCGACCTGGGATTATTTGAAGCTTCCGAACCGTCAGCCAAAAGTTCATCTTGGTGAAGCGAAAACCCTTCAACTGGGGTAAACAAAACAACTTTCGCTTCCCCACGTTGAAAACGTAACCGTTCGGCTTCACGCGTTTTAGGGGATCGTCCGTCCATGACGGCAACCACAATTTTCTTCTTCTCCAATTCGGAACGTATAGCGTCTAGCGTTTCAATGAATTGGACACTAATAGTGACCTGATGCCCGTTGGCGAGAAGGTCAAGGGCGTGTTCAACCGTTCCCAAAACTCGTACAAGACTAGCTTTCTGTCGGAAACGAAGCTGTGCAACCAGCCCTCCAGTAGGATTTTTTCCGCGTTGAACCAGATTCATACTGCGACGAAATTCGGTCCAAGCGGCCAAATATTGGACACGGTTGGCAACCGTAAGGTCAACGGGAAGAAGGATTCTTTGAACTTCGGGCCACCCAGCAATATCGGTTGGACGCCGTCGCAACGCTATTGGTACACTTCGGGCAAACAACAACTTTTTCATTAACGCGATGTCTGATGCCCGATCTTTCGTTTGAAGAGTCCAAGACCATTTTTTCCAACGAGGATCTTCAACAACGTGAAATCCTTGTCCCAACAGCCACGGACCAAAATCTTTCAAAGCGGACGATTTGCTTCCTGTCGCTTGCGCCAAAAGTGGGGCAAGGTACGATAATTCTGTAGGGTTTTGTCCAGCTGTTGCTGACATCCACAACACGAAAGGCGATTCACGCGCAGGGTGATGATATTTAGCTATACGTGCCGCTGCCATAGAGCGTTGAGCGTCCATATTTTTCAGTTGGTGAGATTCGTCGAACACGACAACATCCCAGTTTACGAGAGACTCCCCGTCACGCGCGGTACGTTGATTTTTGGTTCGTCGTCGTTTCGCTTGGGTTGCTGACGCTGGCGTTGTTAAAAGATGTTTCAACCTATCATAGTTGATGACACAAAAACGTATGTTGGCGGGTGTAGGAATATCTGAGAGGGTGCGCCGCCAATGGGGAACCACCGCTAACGGGCAAACTATGAGCACGTGTTTGACAGGCCGTATCGTACCCATTCGTGCGACCGCTACTGCTGCTGACAAAGTTTTCCCAACACCAACATCGTCGGCGAGAAGAAATCCGCGCGCCCCCGCTTTAGCTGCTTTCAAAATGCTAACGATCGCTTCAACCTGATGCGGTCTAGGTGTGAGAAAACTTTCCCCCACATTCGTAAGATTTGGTTTTGTAGGGTTCAAATCTTCTTCGCGCCATCGTTCCCACGAGTATGGTTGGCTAGCATAAATGCGAAGACTGTCGGGAAGTTGTAGCCCTGTATAAGTATGAGCGCGTGTTTTAGCGTTCCACAATGCTCCCAACGCTGCCGCAGCATGTTTGTCTTCAAAAGGTACAGACAAAATCCAGGTATGTGGGTCCATACATATTTTATCGGTATGTAACTGTCCCAGAATATCTATCGTGAAGTATTTTTCGTCGAACTGTTCGGCACGTTAGCGCAACTAAGACACCAACCGTTGCGGTTGAAATGTCGTTCTACCATTCGGTTCGGTTGTCGAACCGGCTATATTTCCCTAACCATGATAAAGTAACTTGTCCTGTTGGGCCGGAACGTTGTTTCGCTATAATGATGTCTGCCTCTCCTGCGCGAGGGGATTCACGATCGTAAGCGTCTTCTCTGTGAAGCAGTAGGATAACGTCAGCGTCTTGTTCTAAACTGTTGTGAACCACAATACTGTTAGCTACAAAATTGTGATATTTGGGAACGGTAGCGTCGAACACGTGTTGTAAACCGTTCGACCTAATCGAAACAATTTTGTCCCACAACACGTTACTGTTATCCATACTAGTATTATCGTTGGAAGGTGTGGTCACTAGGTCGACTGTGGCCACTAGGTCGCCTACAACCAGTTTGTCTACGGGAACCCATTCAGAAATGGTTCGTAACGGATGGTTACCCGTGGCATACACGTGTCGACCGGACAGTGTTGTTACGCGAAACGTTTCGCGTAAACCGGTAGAAAAAACGTGACTCATCACAGCGGGTTCAACCCGTTCGGCACGTGTGTTTAACGCCCACACTGGTATGTTGCGCGCTCCAGTGTCAAATAATGTTTGAAAGGTAACCGTTTCTCCCGTATCAGAACGTGTAATCTGGGTATCTCCGGTGAGGCATCCAGATTCGCGTAGGTCGCTGATCACGGGTTTCTTGTCCTGTCGTTGTTCTGGTCCACGGTTCAACTGTGACAATGCAATGACAGGCACTTGTAGTTCTTTGGCTAACAGTTTTACAGCGCGACTAATTTCGGATACTTCTTGTTGGCGAGAAGGCGATTTGTCGGTAGGGTTCATTAACTGTAGATAATCAATAATAATGAGGTCAAGACCGTTGTTTCGTTTCCACATACGCGATTTGGCACGAATGTCTGCCATTGTAACTGTTGCGTCATCATCAATGCCAAGCATTTTTTTGTGCATCCGTTTGGACGCTTTCAACAGTTTTTCCCAACCAGATTCATCTAAACCGTTCTGTTGCCGTAAAAGTTTCGCGTCAACATATGCTTCCGCAGATAACGCGCGCATACCTAACTCAGATTTTGACATTTCGAGAGAAAAGATGAGAACACTTTTGTCTTGTCGGATGGCAGCGTTCCGCGCGATGTCGAGAGCTAAAGCGGAATTGTGTGTAGGAATTTTGTGAACTCCTACGAGGAACAAACCGTCAACACTATCTACACGAATACATTTCACGGGAACCGAATCTACCAAGGTAACCTTTTTCACAACCACAGGTTGGTTTCTGCCCGTTGGAGATAGTGTATGCGTTTCATCCACGTGTTCCGCAATAAACCGGGTGGACCGTGTTGTTGGTGTAGTGTCGTATCGTGTTGTTGTCACCCACAAATGGTTTTCGTCAGCAACAATAGTTTCCCCATTCGAAAATACGATCTGGTAACACGGCCTCCCCACCATAATGTCACTAACAGCGACAACTTTCACACTCGTTTCCCCCGGTTGACACACCCAGTCTCCCACCTGAACGTCCCCTAACATTACCCAACCCCCGTTAGGCGTGGGAACAGGTGTGTCAAGCGCAAGCGCTTTCCCAATACCAGGCCGTGCAGCAATAATAATCATCTGCCCAGGGTGCAGCCCAGATAACGTTTCATCAAGTTCAGTAAACCCGGTAGCGATACCCATAACAGCGCCATTGGTTTGCAAAAATTCGATTTCACGCAAAGTATCGTCAACAACATCTTCAAAACTAGGTAGGTCGGAAGAAATTCGGTCGTTAGCAAGAATATCTAAACTTGTACGCAACTGTTCAATGATTGCCGCAGGAGAAGCGTCGGACGTGCTCCGAGACATTTGTTGCGCATGCACACCAAGAACAGCAACTTTACGACGTGTCGCAGCATCTTTTACCTGCTCAACATAATAGATCATACTTGTAGTGGTAGGCGCGTTTGAAAACAGTTCGGTAAGGTATACTGCTCCGTCAGGAATCACGTTAAGCAAATTTCGTGACGCCAGCAAAGAAGCAACACTCAAAGATTCAATAGGGTCACCACTATCGTCCAAAAACAAACACGCTTTAAAAATTTCTTGATGATGAGAATAATAAAAATCTTCGCCCTGTAGTCGACGGCGCGCTTCGGTAACGAGTTCGCGACTGTTTGTAAGCAAAATTCCTAAAACAGCTTTTTCCGCGCCTTCATCATGCGCATGCAACCCTGCATGTTCTTCCATACTCACAACAAAACTCCCTAACCGCAACCTCGCTAATATTTTCGGCTCCATAACCCGTTCAAACAACAGTTTAACCAGGTCCAGGTTAACCCAGATCTGGTCGAAAATCAAGAACCCTACCCCCACCCACCATCCTATGATACCACCTGGTTCGGACGTGTCGTCAAACTGTGAACACAATGTTGGACGCTCAAAGTTATGGGGTAACAACATTATGTTCCCCCATAACTTTTGTGAACTATCCCACATTCAACTAGTTTTACCCGTTTGCGTAACAAATGACATTCCCAATGCTCCGATGAGAGACGGTAACCGCCGCTCGTTTCACACGACTTTCAAACGAAGGTCTGCCAGCGGCACTGTCGCCCAACCGTATAGAGTAAACATACGGTTGCCAGAGGGTTAAAACTTCCTAACAGAACGTTGACCTTGGTATGGCGGCAATGGAGGAAAACAATGTATTCAACAAACCGATGGCGTTTCATCGCGCCTAAAATGTTCATTATCGCATGTGGGCTGATCGTATCCATTTTCGCCGTAACCCCCGTTACAGCGTTAGCAACATCGTCTCATAATGAACAAAATATTCCTATTCCTATCGACGGAAAACCTTCCGCACAGCTGGACAAAATATCTAAACGAGAAGCAAAAATGGTGCGTTTACAAGAGTTAAGAAAGCGAGTGGTTGACATTGCCAAAACACGGCGAGGTAGTCGATACGTTTACGGCGCTACAGGGCCTCGCAAGTTCGACTGCAGTGGACTAACAATGTGGGCGTACGCACGAATTGGAAAAACTCTTCCCCATTATTCGGGAGCCCAAATGATGTCAACCACTCGTGTGCCTAAAAACCGTTTGGAACCAGGAGACCTCCTATTTTTTGGTCCGGGTGGAAGTCAACACGTTTCCATGTACATCGGGCACAACAAAATGATTGGCGCGAATAATCCTCGAGTTGGTATTGTTGTTGAGCCAATGCGAAGCGGGTACTGGTCGAAAAGGTATGCTGGCGCTGGAAGAGTTATTGGACGCTAATGCGGCTCCCCGAAACCGATAAAACTATACACGGTTCAGCACGGTTCCACATTTAGATAAATATTTCCTCACCTAACAGTTCACGCCGGTTAGGTGAGGAAATATAGCGTAAACTGTCAACTTGGAAACGGTTGCTAACTTTCTTCGTGAATTGGGCATGTCAGTTCGGTATGATCTACGGTTCCTGACAAGAATCCAGGTCTCCCCGTACACCCTGGTATCACACTACCAGAAATGTTACGGTTACCCGATTTTGGAGCCATCATTGTTGCCCTTGGGCTTGTTACCGACACGATGTATGTTGGTCGGATCAGAACAGCTTTCCCGTCACGAACCACCGTAAAATCATAGTTTTGGACCATACCAATACCAGTGAATACACCAACACCTCCTTCTCGTGTTATCGCAGTAACTTCAACAGGCTGCCCGTTGAACGGTCCAAGGTCAACCATATCTCCGGTAGAAATCATGAACGTTGTTGCCAACGATCCAGCGAAAACTTGGTATCCAAATTTTGGGTCGTACCCTTTCCCAATGGTTTCCCTAACCTGACGTTCAGACTGTTCAAAAGTTGTGGTACGCCCATCCCCAAACACTCGTTCCCTACCTTCAGACAAATCAACAATTTTCCAATAACAAGACAAATTATCTCCTGTTACCGTAATCTCAAAATGGGGAGTTTTCCACTGCCACACACTACCGAACTCTGTTCTAGAATGCGTCCAAGGAATCGTTGGCAAAGCAACAAACATTTGGCCCTCCTTACTTATATAGTCACTAGTTTTACGGGAGGAATGTTCCACCCGGCTCACGCGTCAGAGCCGCGGTTAGCGCTCTATGGACGAGCAATTGTTCTTATCGGCACGTAACGTGTCCCGGTTTAAGCAATAGTGTATCGGTAGCTTTGAATACCCAAACTGGGGGGAACTCTCCCCAGTTTTGTTGGAACGGCGTGGACGTCCACGCGGAAAAGTGTGGGGAATGTTAGCCGATATAATAGTGTAGTATAGAGTAACGTACCGGGTAGCGGACAACCAACCAATATGGTTGGCTACGGGCTACCGCCATGGAAAACCAAGGAGACCCATTATGGCATTATTTACATCCCTCGACGGTGTTGACGAACGTGGACTTCGCGCAGAAGTGAACGTACAAGTGGGCACTGGGCGTGTCAAAGAACTTAACGGGCGTGGGAAACAACGCGATGATGGTAGTTATCGTAACGTCGAAGTGGTTTTCGATCCGGACAACCCGTTGTTGAAACGAAAAGTTTATGGCATGTTGGACAGTACCGCTATCGAATTGTGGGAGTTCGCTCAAACAGCTCTCGCCGACCAGCGCACTGTAACTTTCCGTATCGAATCTCAAAGGAAACGTGGAATTGACCGTACTGTAAAGTTTGAAGATTTGAAACACGCTGAAGAGGTTGTCCGCATCCTTGCCGCGTTAGATAATGTTTTCTCTCACGAAGCTCTCACCAACCCTATGGAAGACCCTTCGCGTGACAACCCTAGCGCTTTACAGCAAAGTCGAAACGGTCACGTTTTTCCCAACAATGAGTCTACTGTTCCGACTAATGTGGAGTTAACCACTGTGGACGTTGACAAGATTGCGCAAACCATTCTTGCCAAACTGGGACAGGAAACAGTTATGGTTGGTACCCAAAACAATAGTGATAGTGCAGATTATGGTTCCCCTGAAGTTGAGAACGCTTCCATCGCAGAACAGTTCACGTTCAACCAAGTTATCGCGTTTTACAGCGCACCAACGCCGGGAACTGGTAACAAATCTTTACGTGTTGAGGTGACAGATTCGATGCTCGCCCAAACAGCAAACCTTACTCTTACCTTACTCACGTTAGCTGACAATGTGCAGAAAACGGCTTGCGGGTTGGAAACTGCCGACCGTCGAACGGCATCCTATATTCGAGCGCTTGAACTTGTTATCAACGGTATTGAACATCGTTACCCTATGCCTATTGGGGAGAAAGAAACAGTTGTCACTGTTTGGGAGAACACGGTTGTTGACGAAGCTTCCGAACGGTTGTACGGTGTTAGGTGTATCGCTTACGGGCTTCTACCCGCTCCCAAAACTAGTCGCGTTCCTGACACAACTGGCGCTGACGCTACACTACCGTTAGAAGAAACGGTTGAAGAACAGGTTGTTGCTGAACAGGTTGTTGCTGAACAGGTTTTTGCTGAACAGGTTGCCGAAATGTTTGACAAGGAAATCGTTAGAATGGGAAACAGTTCTGAAAACAATTTTGATACACCCAGTTCTTCCTCGTCTTCGCAGCCCGTTGATACGCCTAACCCTACCGTATTCACGGCAACAGTACTACTAGTGTCTCCTGACTCAGACGAGTTTGTTGCCCCCACTGACGCTCTCATTGGACGAGTTCGCGACATGTGTGTGAACGCTGGGGTTGCTGGCGACCCACACGCGGTTAGCGACTGGTTGGAAACCCGTGTTGGTGACCGTGTTTCCCGCCGTGTCCACACCCCACTCCTCGCCGAGTTTGTCGCCTTCTACGAACAAGCAGGTCCAGAAACCATCCGCAACGAAGTTTTTAACAGCTGACCGTTGTTTGAATGGTAGAAGCGAAGCGAATGTCAAGCCGATACACAACAAGTGTCCGACAACAACCCTATCTGCATCTGGTGTAAAAATATTGTCCCCCAACCTTTACCAGCAAAATGTCCCAAATGTGGGTTAAACCCACAACCGGGGGAAGATTTGACAAAAGGTGGAAAAGTTGATCCCACTGTTGCCAAAAAAACGAAACGGTCTCGACGAAGCGCCACCATAACTCGAAAACTTGGCACCCAACCCGTTGGGCGACCCGTCCTCGGGTTAGACCCTGGCGCTCGGTACACTGGGGTTGTCCTCCGCGACGGAGACGTAGTTCTTCACGCAACAACCCTTGTTCGCCCGGTAGAGATGAACGCTACCGATTGGGCGCTTGCCGTCATCGCTGACATTAAAACCATCCTCACCAACTGTCCTGACCATATTCCTATCGGAATTGAAGGGGTCACCGAACCTAAAGGGTTCAACCGCGGGCAACGAGCCCCCATCAACCCTGCTGGTATCATCAAAGCGGGAATCGTTCTAGGCGCTATGGTAGCCACCTGGCCTAACGCGCCCATCATCCCTCCCGGTGGCAACGGTTCACAACATTATTCGCATTACCCTGCCGCGCTAATTGGGCGACGACCAAAAGACCTTCCCGGTGTTTCCAACGGCGCGGGTACACGTGACCACGAACAATCCGCATACGATATAGCGGGGAAAACCGCTCGAATCGTATACCCAACAGGCCGTGGAATCGTAAAATTTGGGCGTTAACGCGAACAACAATGATCTTACGGGTTGACAATAGTAGTTTAACTCCCGTATACTGTTGGTATGACACCAACATTGCTTACCGACACACTGCCGATTCCCGATTCGGTAACAACTCCCTGCGCAACTTTTCGCACAGTGTTTACCGACCCTGCGCTCGACCCTGATCCTACGGTTTGGGCAAACCTGCCCGCAGCGGAACGTCACAATGTTGCGGCAGCAAAACAGTCCGCGGAAGACCGTGCGCTCCAACTGTGCGCGCAATGCCCTATCCTCGAAGCTTGTCACGATTGGGCGAACACGGTCACCGTTTTCGGTGTGGTTGGTGGTACACGCAACTCAGAACGCGGACCTGCCGATGTTGTTGACCGGTATATAGCTTCACGGGAAACACCCACACGAGATGAACTCGTCGCCATCTGGTTGGAAGAAAATAAAACGGTAACATGGATCAGCGAACGGCTCGGCATATCTTTAAACGTTGTTACCCGAATACGTAACCGGCTACAAACCGCAACTCCTGAAGGTAATATCCGATGGGGCACCATGTCTGATACAACGGCAGCGATGTATACTCTGGTCGCTGACGCGGTAGATGTCTACCCTAAAAACGATCTTATCGCTATACTGCTCTCTAACGTTTCCGATAAAGATGCGCTACGTAACGCTCCCGACGGTCGCGCTTATGCGAGTTCGAAAGCAAAACTTCTCACTGGAGCGAAAAGATATGTCCGTAACCTGCTTCGTATCGCCATTCGAGACGGACATATTGTTGAACATGAAACCGTGGAGGGTATAAAAACTCTTACGATGAAACCCGAAACCGCAGCCAGATGGCGTATGTGGAAAGAAAACCAACTCACTTCCACCGTATAGCCGTCGAACCGTACGAACAGTGTCCGCCCATTTTATAAACCGTTTGTTAGAAACAATACTGTTCCCCCTCTTGTCGGGAAACAGTATATACCTAAAGGGTTGGAGGTGGTGTAACAATGTCTTGTCGTACCACTGCAGGGGGAACTCTTACCACTCGTCTGGCACGCGACTATAGTGGGTTGTCTGACAGCCAAGTGCAAGAAATCTATCACGCGCTAAAACGGGAGGGAGAAACATTACCTCTTCCAACTGATGCCGAGTTTGACGCTTGGAAATTTCGTCAACATTCTCTTATAGCAAATTCACATCTATCTGATATTAAAAAGTCACGATCTGAACACGATCTTCACATCGCTAACAACGAAAATATTGATTCGGCGACGTTTCATGCGTGGGCGAATGTGGAACGTCGGGCACGTCAAGAATCTGTTATCCGAGAGCTTAAAGGTAACGTGGCTGACCTTTCCGCACCAGGAAGTCAAATCGCTAACTATACTTGGGGTTTGGACGGGCGGCCAGCGCGAGTATGGTACGCTTCTTACGGTTCTAACATGGATCGTAACCGTTTCCTCACATATGTTACGGGGGGAACTCCTAAAGGGTCGGCAAATGCTCACAGTGGTTGTCGTGATAAGGCTAGGCCGGAAGGTGACATTCCCATCCGGTATCGTGGGCGTATGCATTTCGCATACCAATCTCGACGTTGGGAAAGTGGTGGCGTCGCGTTCATGGACAATGATGGTGTTTCCCACGCCCTTGGGCGCGCTTACAACGTTTCTATGGGACAGTTCGACGATATTGTGGCACAAGAGAACGGGGCGCAAACTCTAACAGGTGCCAAAAAAACTCCTGCCGAAGAAGCTATTGTGAACGGTAAAGCAGAAGCATCACACGGTATTTATGGAACAATGGTTCATATTGGCGATTATGATGGGGCACCAGTTTTCACTTTTACCAGCGACTTTACTGCTCAAGAATCTTTAGAAGAAAAACACGCCAAAAAACCTGACAACTTCTCAACCAACAAGCCTAGCGACAATTATATTCGTATGGTGGGCAACGGGTTACACGAAACTTTTGGAATGACCGCACACCAACAAGCCGATTATCTTCGTGGATGTCCGGGAATGGAATCCATGAACCGGCGCCAACTTTTGCGCATTGTACGAACCCCTCCAACACCTCCCCCCCCACCCGTGCCAAAAACTTTTTCAACCCCTACCCCCACTGACCGCGTGTGGCGTAAACCAGAACCTAAACAAACTTCCAAAGACGATGATGAACCGCATTGGTTAAAACGTTGGGATTCCGCCAAAGGTTGGGATGACCCAGAAGCGGTAAAACAAGCCGACGAATATGCTCGCAGAACAGCAGCGAACTCTTCGAACAGCTCATTTTTGGACGACACACCATCCGAAGCGGATGACGAAATGTGGCGTGACCTTATCGCATCCCAAAGTTTGACGGAACCTTTCCCAGTAGTCAGCCCCCCCCGCAGGGTTTGCCAATTCTGCGACCAACCCGGACACAAAATGAACGATTGTCCCAAGATCTTGGCCAACAGAACTTCCCGAAAAGGAAAAGGGGGAAGAAGAAAGACGCTTCCGACGACCACTGCACACCCAAAAAGAAGCAAACCAAACCCTAACCCGTTCAGCGGATAACAACCCAGAGCGGTCATACCCACTACACGTGTGGACGTCCCCTAACGCACACTCTTCTAAACAATGTGACAAACTTGTTGTTACACTAGGGTTATTGGTAAACGTTATTTGAAACTTAAAGTTTGCCGATAGTTAGAATGTGAACACCAAATGGTGTGAGCTTTAAATAATTCACGAAAAGGAAGAGCATATGGCTGGCGAAACGACAATCACCATCACAGGAAATCTAACAAAAGATCCCGAACTTCGGTTCACCCCGAACGGCAATGCGGTAACCAATTTTACTGTAGCATCTACGCCACGATTCTTTAACAAGCAAGCAAACCAGTGGGAAGACGGCGAAACCCTATTCCTTAACTGTAACGTTTGGAAGCAAGCAGCCGAAAATGCAGCTGAAAGCCTTCGTAAAGGTTTTCGTGTTATCGTTCATGGACGTTTGAAGGTTCGCAAATACGATACCAAAGAAGGAGAATCGCGCACAGTGTTCGAAGTTGAGGTTGACTCGTTCGGACCCGACCTAACAAACGCTACCGCCAGCGTTGCAAAAAATTCGCGACCAAACAATGGTGGCAACCAGTACAACGGCGGCAACCAAGGCGGTGGACAGAACATTTCTAACGAAAATTCTAGTAACACCGCTAACGCTGAAGAAACTCCCTTCTAAACCCCTTTAGAAGGTGGCCCCTCCTCTCTGGGGCGTAACCGATGCCCTCGCACCACCCCTGGTGCGAGGGCATCGCACGTTTGTAACAACCTGACAACAATTATTCTCAACCACACCTTACCCCGCCGATACGAGTTGTTATGTGTAAAACAATATTCAACTCTCCCACCACCAACTGTCCCAACGATGGGAGAAAACTGCGTACAACAAAACCAACACCCACATACACTACCAGTGTTGGAAATTTAACAAACGTAACTTTTCGCCGATGCGTACAATGTGATTGGGCAATCCAAATTCACCAAGATTGTGGTGTGGGGCGTGACGCTCCCTGAGACAGGGAATCGTGGGAGAACGGTAGCCGACGAGGACGCTACCAGCAGGAATCATTCGCCTTCAGGCGGAGAAGGATTCAACCCAAAAACCAAACGCCAACACCGCCGATAAAATTTTTGCCAAGATTGAAAGGGCCAACAATTATGATAGCTTCGAAAAATGTTGATAAAGAACCGGATAAAGAACCGTGGGACGATATTTCCGACCTACTCGACGAAAAAACACAACCCTCCCGGCCCGCACTTCCCTCCTGGGCTCGACGCTTCCCCAAACGAACCATCGTTTTAGCAAGCGTAGCCGGAGTTTCTTTCATCCTCTACTGGATTTTCCAATCCACTGTCGCCACAGCCCCCCAAACTTCTGACGCAAACGCGTTCCTCGCACCTTGGCGTTACGCTCTAGCAGCGCAAGCACTACAATGGGTTTGGATTGTCGGTGGCGCTAGCGCACTATGGACTTGGCTACTACACGTTCGTGACCGAGAAAATTTGGCACGAACCCTCGCCTACAATGCTCGCATCGCCAAGGGAAAGTGACACGACTGTGAAACGCAAACAACTTTTGGTTGCCACGGTCGCCACGGTAAGCGTATTAGCTATCACCAGCTGCAGCTTACCCACCAGCGGCGGCGGTGGGGAAAGCCCAAACCCTTCCGCAACCGACGGCTACACTGTCGCTGACGCCGCAGCACTCATCGGGGCAGCAACACTCGTTTCCACAACACCAACCACTGAAAAACCAGAAGAACTTACCCAATTTTTGGCAAACCTAAAAACCACCCAAAAATATCCTAAACAACCAAAAGTTGATGTAGGTTTCAAAGGCGATACCATTGTAGACTATTCGGTTAGCGCGAAAGGTTCCGGCGGTGCTATATGTTTCATTGTTCAAGCCGACACTGAAACATTAAAAACAGAGGGAAAAGAAAAGTTTTGGAGTGTGTACGCCGAACCGGCAACAAGCGAAGAAGCTAAAGACCCACTCATCTTAGCGGGAGGTGGTGTCAAAACTTGTGACGAAGTAAAAAAAGTTACGGCAGAGATAAAACTCACCACAGAACAACGTCAACAAGCTTCTGCTAACACCGCTTCTATGGTGTCAAACGCTTTCAATGGGGTGCCTTTCAGCGGTTTAACTGCCGGAGGGATCCGACTTTTTGACAACTTTCGCGCAGCTGCAAGCCAACAAACCGAAAATCCCCAACCCTAACCCCAGCCCTTTCGGACCGCCTCTTGCCCACCAGGCCGAACGTTAAACGTGGCACACTAGATAGTTGTTGTTACAAACTATACGAAACACCCTAGAGGCCGATATTTTCCTTATGTTCGCCAAACCCAAACCCCCACCGTCCGGCGAAGAACCTGTGGCCAACAACTCCGACACTCTCATCAACACCATCCTCGACCATATTCCCGCCACACCCCTCAAACCAGCCGCAGAAATCCTCGCACAGTACCCTATTGCCATCCCCATCATCATCGTTGGCATCATCGTTGGCGCACACTACGGGTGGAAAAACCTTACCCAAAAACATAACAACTCTGGACGTCCCCTCTACCCTCTTCGCCCCGGCATCAAACGCGCCCGCGAAATCGCTTTCAAACTAGACAAAAACCCTGTCCTCAACAAACCTCCAAAACTAGCCAAAAAACTAACCTGGCTAACCTGGACACGGTATACCAAAATCCTTACCCTCATCACCATCCTCTGGCTCATCACACCTCCCACCAACCTCCTCCAACCACCACAACAAACACTCTGGTGGTTGTACGGGCTTGCCCCCATCATCGTCCTCTGGCTCATTCTCACCAAACACGTTCGTTTCATCCTACAGGTACGACATCGTATGCTTATGCAAATGTTTGAAGTAGCCCAATCCGAAATGAAATATTTGGGTGGAGCCGAACTAAACCCTTGGGGATACATCCAAATAACCGAATGGGTTGACCTCTACGCGCCCGGTGTTACCGTCATCATGTATCCTGCAAAATATCGTAGCGAAGATTCCAAAAATAGGGAAGCTTTCGAAACCAACTTTAACGGCACGGTAAGTGACCAACACACGTGGACCTACCAGTGGGAGTCAGCAAACAACCGTGCCATCGCCACCCCCGTCCCATACATTACTGAACAAGCCCCCTACCAGTTCCCCGACACACATCCTTGGTACGAAATTCCTCTTGGTATCGCTGCCGGAGGGAAGGAAGCGGTTTGGAAAGTTAGCGATTTCCCACATTGCCTGATAGCGGGTACCACAGGTTCGGGAAAACTTATGAGCCTAACTACACGTATCCCGGTTCCGGTATCAGACCGCCATTCGAACGGTTGGACAACGTTCGACGAGATCTTGCCGGGGGACACGGTGTTCGACGAAAAAGGTAACCCGTGTCAGGTCACCGGGATTTCCGATATCAACACTACACCCGACCTTTACGAGATAGAATTTTCGGACGGAAGCATACAGGAAGCTGATGCAGACCATTTGTGGTGGACCAAAACTCGACCAGCCCGCGAAAACGGTTGGAACACCGCACGAAAAACAGTTGAACAGCAACCGCTAATACCTGCCGACAAACAACTAGAGTTGAAACAATGGGTTGCCTCCAAACCGTCCAACGCTGAAACGACACTTCTTGAAGTGGCATCCACCATTGGGGTTTCAGAAACTTCTCTTTGGCTTCGGACCGTAGCCGACGAGCTGGGTCCTGTCAGCGAAATACAGGTCATCGCCAACTTTGAATATCACGGACAAACGGTCACCCGAAAAGGTATGTGGGCTAACGCCTACCTGGCACACGAACTTGTTGAACGTTTGTTGGAACGCGCGAACATGTCAGAGCACGACCAACGCCACCAGCGGTCGTACGGGGCTGTTCGTACCACTCGCAACATTCTCGACACGTTGCGCACTAAAGATAAAGATGGGCGGGTAAACCATTCAATACCTGTTGCCGACCCAATTGTTTTACCTGACCTCAAACTCCCAATAGATCCTTACCTATTGGGAGTTTGGCTTGGCGACGGGCACAGTTGCCGCGGCTCTTTTGCCGGTATCGACCACGAGATTGTTCGAATAGTTGAATCAAACGGGTATGCGCTTATCAAAACTATTCAGAAAAGTATCATCATTTGGCGGGTTACCGGGTTAACAAGTTTGCTTCGGAACGAAAAATTGTTAAAAAGAAAAGGAGACCAGGAAACTAGAAAACATATTCCTGCGCAATATTTGCGTGCCTCCATACAGCAACGACGAGACCTGTTAGCCGGGCTGTTAGACACAGGTGGAACAGTAACGCCCCAAGGAACAATACATTTTACGAACACGAACCGAAATATTGCGTATGGGGTTTGGGAGTTAGCGTTAACTTTAGGATACCACGCCACCATTAATGAAGGTAGATCGAAACTATATGGTAAAAACTATGGTCCGAAATGGACTATTGTGTGGACGTGCGCGGATTCCCCATTTCGTCTTACAAGAAAAACAGAAACACATCGCAGTCGAAACCAATCCTACAATATAGAAAAAAATAAGGATAGGTATATTGTTGACGTTCGACCAGTAGCTTCAAAACCTGGACGTTGCATTATGGTGGATTCTCCTAGCCGTTTATTCTTGGCAGGTGACACGTTTATACCCACACACAATTCGGTGACGCAGCGAACAATTCTTATGCATGTGTTACAGTCCCCCGAATGGCGAACCGTAATGTGTGACCCGAAAAGGGTTGAACTGTCAATGTATGAGAAAAGTCGAAACGTTTTGCGTATCGCTACCGAATTGGCAGATATGACTGAGCTGATTGAACAAGTTGAACAGGAAATGTATGCCCGGTACGATAAGATGAAAGAAGAAGGTGTTAACCATTTTTCTTCCCTGGAATCTCCACCTCCCGCCGTATTGTTAATGGTGGATGAGGTGTTCGCATTATTGTCGTTGGAGAATGTGAAATCTGATGAGGGGAAGGAACGCGACGAGTTGCATGCGCGGTGTACAACGTTGATTGGGTCTATAGCTAGGTTGGGTCGTGCGGCTGGTGTGCATATGGTTTTGGCGACGCAACGTCCGGATGCCAAAGTTTTACCTGGAGAAACCCGTGCGAACTTGGATTGTCGTATTGCGCAGGGGCGTATGGATACGACACCATCGTTGATGACGTTAGATTCGGATGCGGCAACACGGATTCCAGGTGTTAAAGGACGCGCAGTTGTGCGTACAGGTAACGAGTATACCGAGTTTCAAGCATATTTTTTGCCGAATGAACAGTTGGCTCAAGTGTTGGAAATGTCGGACGCGTTAGCAGGGGGCGTGATTTCGGTAGAAGAGTTGTTGGCTGAAGGAGATCCGGATGGGGATGGCATTTCGGGTGAAAATCGGTTTGCACGGTTGAAAAATGGGGGAGAAGAGTTGGGGGGCAAACTGTTTGGATTAAAAATATTTGGCAGGGTTGGGGAAACATTTAAACGGGTGCCAGGTTTGGGTGCGGTAAAAACAAAAATGTCGAATTGGGTGGAGCGTCGACAACGTGTTGTTGACGAGAATGAGAGGCGCGCCGGTAGAGGTGGGGAAAAAAATTCGGGCGGTAGCGGTGTCGTGCCAGTTGGGAATGGTGTGTCGGGGGGACGAGGGGCGACCGGTACGGCGGGAACAGATTTGTCGGTGAAAGAGGTCGCTGACGTGTCGGCGGGCGTTCGGGAGCGTCCTGAGGTTTCGGAAGGACCTTCAGGTGGCGCAGAGTTGTTTGCTCAAGTGTCTTTACCAGATTTGGACGAGGTTGAGGTAGGGTTTGGTGTGTTGGTGGCAGACGTGTTGCGTGAGAGTGCGTTGCGAGGGGTTCCAGTGTCAGCGTCGGAGTTGGTTGCGGCGTTGCGTGCCGGAATAGTAGCATCTGACAGTGGGAAAGATTATCGGGTTTCTGTGGCGGAAGCTGACACGATGGTTTCTCCGTCAAGCGGGGAACGTTCTGGTGAAAGTTTTGTGGAAGAGTCGCCCCCTTGGGAACAGGAGGAACAGGACGATGATGATGGGTTTCACGACGGGGGCAATGGGAGTGACGATTCGGATGGGGATGCCCCCTGGTTGGAGCGTAGCCGTGCAGGGGAAGGGCTGGAGTCTGGTGTTCGAGAATCCGAATCTGATATGTCTGAGGAACTTTTAGGGGGACAGGGTATGCCGGGGCGTCCGCGACGGCCCAACGGTTCTGGAAGACCTGTCCGACCCACAGCGGGGAGAACAACGCGAGAACCAACCCTTCCCGTGATCCCCCAACCCCCACCCCCCATAGAAATGCCTTAACAACCCACTACAAGGGAACTATAAAGGCATTACTATGGGCTGGGGCACCTGGGGTAGACCAAGTGGCACAACCCGCTCAAGACCCTTTTTTACCGCTCGTAAAATGGTCCCACACATTTACAATCTGATCCGACACCTCGTTGAAAACTCCCCAAACACCATCCGCAACACTAGTCAAGTTACCGTTATTGATTTTCCAAACAGCGAGGAGGGCAACAAACATTATCACCATCATACTAGTTTTACTACTCGTAATTTTACGAATCATCACACACCTCCAAGGTTAAAAACTTTCTAACGAAACTTTGTCGCATCGGACGCGTCCTTATCTGACAAGATTATGGGCGGCTGTCCCCATTTTTGGACGATTTTTCGTCATCCCCATTTTTGGAAGAACTTTCTTTCCCCGAATCTTTAGAAGGATTTGCAGAAGGTTCGGGAAAACGTTTCTTAATGTCATCTGTTACGGGTGCCACCAATTTTTCAACACTATCCGACTTTTCTCTCGCCCAATCCATAATACTACTTGGACTCTCGTGAGGAATACTCTTCCAAATAGCGAGAGCAACCGCTATCATAACAAACATGGTTACAGCTTTACGTATCATCACAACCTCCCAACATTACTAGCACCCTTCTTTCCTATCAAATTTTATGAAGTTTGGTACCAACACAGTCCCTCGGGTACGCTAACAAGGTTTGGCAACCGCCGATACTCTTACCATGCTCGGGTATACGCACGCAGTGTCTGGCGCTTTAGGATGGCTTATTGTAGCACCACTAGGCGCCACAACTGTGGGACGTCCTCTGACAGTGGGAGAGTTGGCCGCTGGAACGTTAGCGTGTGCGGGAGCCGCACTAGTTCCCGACCTAGACCACCCTCAAGCAACCGTATCAAACACGTTCGGGCCTGTCTCAAAAGCGGTAGCCCGGTTTACAGCGTTAGCTAGTGGTGGACATCGCAACGGCACACACACAATACTTTTCGCTCTCGGCGCTGGATTAGCGACAAGCCTTATTGTTAGTCTAGGCAAATGGCCCGCTTGGACCGTAATGTTCATCCTAGCTGCTTTCGCCATCCGAGGATTGAACCTAGTACCCCCAAAATGGTCCGGCAGCGGAAAAACAATCCTCATCCTCTTCGAATCAGCACTACTCGTATGGGGACTCTCCTACCTTGGCATCACACAATGGTGGTGGTTAGGCCCCGCAATGATGTTAGGATGCCTTCTCCACCTGACCGGAGACTGTTGCACCCCCGAACGCTGCCCACTACTCAAACCGTTCACCAAAAAACGTTTCGGATACGGGGTGATCGCACACACAGGCAACTGGGCAGAAAAAAAACTAATCGCACCCGCACTAATCTTAGGCGTTTTCGTCATGCTATATTTTCGGTTTGTCCAAGACGTTAAACAACTTTGGAACGGTTAACATACAACGGTTAAACAGTTGTTTAACGGAAACCTCCAAAGAATCCCGCCCCTCTAGAGCAGCAATCCCGACCATAAACGAACGGTGAATTGACGAAGATAACAATTTTAGCCACCAACCATTAGTTGAAAGCTGTGAATGTGGTATACTTGTATCTAACAAGGCGAAAAATTATCGCCTAAAGCGGTAGGTGAACGTCGCCGGTGAGGATAACAATATGCATGCTTTTCACGTTGTGTTAACAGTGGTAACAGCGAAGAACTTGAATGATGAAACTTTTGCCCCGTTTAGCGACACCCAGGAACATATGTGTCCACCGTGGTCTGATTGGGGTGATTTTGGTGGAAGGTGGTCCGGTTTTTTCGCCGAAAATTATCCTCATGCTACCGTTTCACACAACGGCAACACTCTTCCCTTTCTAGGGAACCAAGATGCGGTGCGAGCAGAGTTGGCTCGGGTTGGTGTGGCACAAAACACGCTTTTCAACGATATTCGTAGCCAAATTCTTGGACTACCCGTTACACTGGCAGACGTT
>Ga0105047_10003281_pt1 | contig 28526 bp, 23 predicted proteins | sample MAT04_FD_78384 | JGI IMG/M metagenome (GOLD analysis project Ga0105047, IMG submission 78384) | Freshwater microbial communities from Lake Fryxell liftoff mats and glacier meltwater in Antarctica - MAT-04 (megahit assembly) | ecosystem: Environmental > Aquatic > Freshwater > Ice > Liftoff... | reverse complement strand
CTGCTTTGCAAGCAGGGGGTCGTGGGTTCGATTCCCATCAGCTCCACTGTATTTCCCCAGGTCAAGACGTTGCGAGTCCCGTCCGGACCGGTCGTCGTCGATGACCAGCACCGCGTCGTCGGTGGCGAACATGTGGCCATGCGCGCCGTGTCCTCCCACATGCCGCCGCCGACGTGTCGGGTGATGCGCTTCCCCGGACTCGATCGTCAAACACGGTGCCGTCGGCCGCCGTCACATATCGGCCCGAGATCGGTCCGGTCACGAGCGTCAGGTCCGATTGAATCCACCGAACGGGGCCCGTTCGGAACGGGCCCCGGTCAGCGAACTGTTCTTGGTGGCCGTCAGGGCGTGGCGATCGACCCGTGGCTCGGTGGCTACGCGAACGCCGGCGTGAGCCCGTCCACGTGCATCTCGTGGTACTCGTTGTTCGCCCACGATCCGACGGCGGCCTCCACCACCTCACGGACCGCATCGACGGACTCGCCTTCCCAGATGCAGACGCCGAACGAGTGATCGTTGGTTGCCGCGTGAATCGGGAGCGCGACGTGGGCGGGAAGACCCGCCTCGAGCGCCTCGGCTTCGGCGGCCTGGAAGCCTTCAGGATCGTGAATCCGATGGATGACCGTCACAAACATGGTTGAACCGTCCTTCTCTCATGGACAGCCGCTTGCCGCCCACAAGAGAAGCGTTCGTTCACACCCACAGCGTGGTTCGTTCTGAACGAACCACTCCATCGGCTACCACGTCGTCCAAGAAATGTTGATCCTGGGCTGATAGCAGCACGAAATACCCGTCACGATCGATTCGTCCAGATGCGCGGCGAGTTCTGGTGCCGTCGTCGAGAGTTCGGAGATGGCGTGACGAATGGTCCTGGTGACGTTCAACCGTGCCTTCTCTGCTGGCGACCCGGCCCGCCGCGACCTGCCGCCGAGTCCCGTCGCCCGCTTGAGTTCCCCGATCAACGCATCGCGCTCGGCAGTCCACCGCTCTTGCCGCTTGAGGTCGCCGCGGAGCACGGCGGCGTCCAGCCGGTCGTCCAGCTCGCTGAGCCGTCGGCGGTACTGTCTGAGAGCCTCGCGGTCGAGCACAGGACCCGTGTCGCCACTCGGCATCGGCTCGTCCGCCGATGCTCCGACGAGCGCAAGCGCGGTGACGAACTCGCCCGGCCGGGACACGAGCTCGCGGAGGTGCCAGAACCCCTTCAGGTCTGGCACGTGCACCTCGGTGCCGCTGTAATCGACGCGCCAGACGCCACCCTCCGGACGGAGCGCCGCGCGCTGCACCGGCTCGGACTGCGAGATGGTGGTGAGCAGTTCGGCCATCGCCTCGGCGGTCTCGACCTCGCGATACTCCTCCGCCAGTGGAAGGCCTTCGCGCAGCAGACTCGCTGCCGTGTCCCGATCTCCCTGCTTGGCGGCCACCCGGGCCACCGCGAGGAGACCTTTCGGCATGGAACCATGCACCTGGACGTTGCGGAGGGCACCCAGCTCTCGCCTGTGGCGGAGCGCCTCTTCCCAGAAGGCTCGGGCCTTGTCGAGGTCACCGAGTGACTCCCAGACTTCGCCCAGTGATTGAGTGCAGACCATGTTCATCGCGCCGCCGTACCCGCCCGAGCTCGACAATTCGTGCAACTCCATGAAGAGCGCGATGGCGGCGTCGGTGTCCCCGACGTTGAGCTGCGCGTAGCCCGCGTTCCACAGGCAGAAGGCGCGGCCCCACGAGCCGGGGTACTGAGACGAGATCGCGAGCCCGGCTTCGGTGCGGACCACCCCGGACTGCGCATCACCGTTGATCACGTCGCACTCGCCTCGCAGGCAGTGCAGCATGCCGAGGATCAACGGGGGTTCCGTGGCATCGCCGACAGTGGCGATCCCGAGGTCGAGGACGTCAGCTCCCGCATGCCAGTCGTCGGTGTCGTGGACAACGAGGAACGCTTCGCAGAACAGGCTGGTCGCCCGGAGCTCGTCGGGCGCGTCCGACGCTGCGCAGCGCCCTCGCTCGAGCCAGCTGATGCCCTCCTGCAGCTTGCCTTGCGTCCACCAGTAGATGTTGAGGCCGGCTGCAAGGCCCAACGCGGCCTCAGGATCGGTCGTGAGGAGGCGTTCGAGGGCGACACGGATGTTGTCCTCGATGCGACGGAGCACCTCCAGGTGTGGGCCCTCCGGCCCCGCCATCATCGCCCCCGATTCCTCGTTGGCGATGCTGAGGTAGTAGCGGGCGTGGCGGTCGCGGATGTCGTCGAGCTCGCCAGCGGTTGCGAGTTGCTCGGTTGCGTACTGCCGGATGGTCTCGAGGAGCTGGTAGAGGCCATGACCGTCCTGCTTCAGCAGGAGTGACTTCTCGACCAAGCGCGCAGTGAGGTCTGCGACGCGTGCTGCGCTCTGGCCATCACCTCCGCACACCTCCCTGATCGCCGGGAGGTCGAAACCACCGGCGAACACGCCCATCCGCCGCAGGAGCTGCCGCTCGTCCCCAGAAAGGAGCGCATCGCTCCATTCGACCGTGGCGCGGAGCGAACGCTGCACACCATCAGCCCGACGCGCCGGTTGCGGGAGCAACTCGAACAGGTCGTCGAGGTGACGGTCGATGTCTTCCAGATCGAGCCCCGCGACCCGTGCCGCCGCGAGTTCGATGGCGAGCGGAAGACCGTCGACGCGACGACAGATCTCCCCGAGGAGACGACCGGCGTCGTCGGTGTCGAGCGCGGTCTGCGTCCTGGCGCCGGCTCGCTCTCGGAACAAACGCACTGCCGGGCTCGCGTCGATCTCCGCACGGCTCGCGTCCCGGCCCGCCACCGGCAGTGGCGCGAGTCGGTAGCTCAGCTCGTCGGCGACCCACAGCGGCTCCCGACTCGTCGCCAGCACATGGAGACGCGGGAGCCGCGCGATGAGATCCTCGACGAGATCGGCGACGGCGGACACCACGTGCTCGCAGTTGTCGAGCACCACCAAGACATCACGTTCGCCCAGCCAGGCCGTGAGTGCTTCTTCGTAAGACTGACCGCCTGACCTCGGCAGTCCGACCTGCGCGGCCACCTCGCCACTGATGTGCTCCGCCGAGCGCAAGGAGGCGAGCCAGATGACGAACACACCATCGGGGAACTGGGCCTCGGACTCCGCCGCGACGGCCAGCGCGAGGGCGGTCTTGCCCACGCCTCCGGGGCCGGTCACGGTGGTCAACGGCGTCGATGCGACGCTCACGGTCAGCTCGGCGATCTCGCGTTCCCTCCCCACGAGCGGGCGCTGACGCGAGGCCGTTGAGCGCGGGACCCCCGGTTGGGTTAGCCCGCCGCCGGCCCCGTCGAGCTCGTCCACCATGCCGGCAGCCTCTCAAGCGTTCTCAGGCTTGGCAAAAAAGCGGCGCGACGACGACTGCTACAACTGGCGAGGCGGTGGGCCGTTGATGTCGATGACGGTGCTCAGGATGACCATGCAATGGGTCCCGACCGTGGCCAGGTCGCAACTGGCCGTGCCGGTTCAGCTGCGGCGTCCGAAAGGCAGGAGTTCCACAGTTGGGCGAGCCCGACACACGTGGGTGACCAATCAGACACGTCGCTGCCGACGCCGCAGAATCAACGCCGCCTGACCCCCGCAACGGTGTCACAGAGGTACCGGAGCCACTACGTCACACGGGTACCGGGGCTCGACAGAAACCTGAGGGGACGAACAGTGATCGGCGCCCGTGACCGCCAGGCATGCAGCTCCCCTAGGTAGATAGGTTGCTACCTAACACCTAACAGCCCTGTCCTCGGCAAGATGACCCCTCGAACCGCCGCGGCGGCAATGGGGGCCGAAGCTGAACAGCCAGAGTTGCGGGATCGGGGCTACGACCTGGTCGCTCTCGTGGACGGTCATGAGGTGAGGGTCCTGGTGAAGGCGTTCAGCGTGCTGACCCCGGATCGGGCAGCCCGTCTCGAACCGCACCTCGAGGGAGCCATCGCGGGGATGGTGGTCGCCGACCAGATCTCCGCTGAGGCGCGACGAGTATTGGCTGATCGAGGCTGGGGGTACTTCGATAGGCGCGGCCGCCTCGCTATGCGAGCCCCCGGCCTGATGCTCGACGTACCGGTCGAGCCGGTGGCGCACCCTTCGAACGGGCCCCTCCCCTCCCCGCTGACGGGGCGCGGCGGGATGAGCCTGGCGTGCGCCCTGCTCCTGCGACCTGATGACCCACCGTCGCTGCGGGAGGTGGCCCGACGGGCGGGGTTCTCCGCGCCGACCATCAGCGCAGCCGGTAAGAAGCTGCGCGATCTGGCGCTCGTGCGCCCCGACGGCACACCCCTGGTGCCCGAGCTCTTCTGGGCGGTGGTCGACGAATGGCGACCACACCGGGTACCCGTCGCGGCGCTGACCGCCGTTGAGTCGGCAACCGTCGCCGGTCCTCTCGGCGCGCTCGCCTGGGGCGCGGAGGTCGTCGCCACCGCGGACTACCCGCCCGACCTGTACCTCCCCGACCGCGCCATCCTGCGACGGGCAACCGCGGGTCCGCCACCACACAGCGTCGAGCGGCGCGCCGCGACGGTCGCCGTGGCACCGACGCCGCTGGTGTGCACGGAACCATCTGAGCTCACGACCGCAGGGCTCCCCGTGGCCCAGGCGCTGTTCATCGCCCTGGACCTCGCCGTCGACCAGGCCCGTGGGCTCGAGCTGCTCGACACGTTCGACCCCCCGGGAGTCCAACGTGTCTGGTGACCGGAGTGCGGAGCGATGTGACCTGGCAACACATCTCGAATCCGCGGGCGTCGAGCTCGTCCTGCGGTCCAGATTCCGTGCTCGTCTTGCTCCATGCCCGCAAATCGGACGGCCTCGACACCAGGCTGGGCCAGCCCGGCCAAGGTCGCCCGCACATCCGGGACAGCACAGCCCAGCCCAGGACCGTTCCCTCGGCCACCTGGTGAGCAGCCACAGGGGTGAGGCGGGCAATCGCCCCACCTGAACGCAGGACCACAGCGAACGGGGAGTCCTCGATCACCTCCAGGCCGAGCTGATCGACGTAGGAGTGACGAGCGGCGGCGACATCGACGCAAGGCACGAAGGCGGTCGGGTCGTGGTCGACGAGAGCCCTCCGGACACCACCCACGGGCTCGTCGTTGGTCGGTGCCGGTTGAGTCGGGGTGCGGGCGCCCCACCTCGGGTCAGCTCCGGAGCAGAGCGACGTCGTCGTAGCGTTGGCCGAGGGCGGCCTCGACATCGGCGCCCAGCCAATCGAGGCTCGCCGTGTAGAGCACCCGAGGGTCGACCACTGGGCGCACGTCGCCGTCGAGCAGATCACCGAGGTCGATGGCGCCGTGCACGCCCGGGGCCACCGACGGACCGAAAGCAAACGACACCCCTCCGGCCCCGTGGTCGGTTCCAGCGCTGCCGTTCTCGACCACCCGACGACCGAACTCGCTGGTCGTCACCATGAGGACACGATCGGCGAAGCCCTGGGTGTCGGCGGTCGAGAAGAAGCCGCTGACCCCCTTGGCCAGGTCGGCGTACAGGCGCTGATGGGTCGCAGCCTGACCGGCATGGGTGTCGAATCCACCGGAGGACACCACGACCACCGTGGGCCCGGTGGCGCCCGCCACCACCTGGGCGGCCAGGGCCAGACCGGCCGTGATGGGATCGGCCGGGTCGATCTGATCCGCCGCGGCCGACTTCAGACCGGCGAAGGCACGTACGGCGTCGACGCTGCGGGCCATGGCGGTCTGCGCTGCGGCGACCAGAGGGTCGTCGGCGAGCGGAGAGGCCAGACGGGCGACACCGTCACCGAGCGCCGGCGTGGCGAACGCGAACGCGGACGAATCGATCACGGTCGTGGGAAGTCGATCGGACCCGGCCAACAGTGGAGCCCGCCCGCCGATCGACGTGGCCACCAGCGGCGGGGCGTCAGCGGGCAAGGTCCCCAGCCACTGCGACAGCCAGCCCGGGGCGGTGCCGCCCTGGTCCGCCCGCCACCAGCGATCCAGCGACACGAAGTGCGAGCGGTCGGGATCGGAGAACCCGATGCCCCGAACGGCGGCCATGCGGCCGGACGTCCACAGCGGAACCAGCGGCGCCAAGGCCGGATGCAGGCCCACCTCGGTCGTGCCGGCAAGAGCCACGACATCACTCTCGGGCACGGCCAGGGTCGGGCGAGCATCGCGGTAGCGACCATCGGCGGGCACCAGCGCCGACAGGCCGTCGTTGCCACCGTCGAGCTCGACGATCACCAGGACCCGGGCGGCACCTGCACCCGATCCGGCGCTTCCGGAAGCGCCGGTCGAATCAGGGACGGAACCGTCGATCGGGGACTGGCCCGACTGGCCCGACTGATCCGACTCGCAGCCGATGATCGTCACGGCGACAACGCCACCGGCGGCGGCGACGAGAAAGGCCCGTCGCGAGAGCGGCCGGCCGGGGAAGGAAACGGAAGGGCTCATGTGATCACGAACTCCGGGCTCACGAGGGCCAGCGCCAGGCGCTGCCGGGGGTCAGGCGCGTTCAGCAACGCGGCCGTGGTGGCCGGACCGAAGGAGCCGGTCGGCACACCGAGCCGGTCGGCCAGCAGTCCGAGATCCCGGCTACCGGCCGCGGCCAGCGTCGGATGATCAGCCGCGGTGCCCGCCGCCAACGCGGCAGCCAGGTTGGCGCGGGCCACGACGGTGGCGCTGGCGAACCAGGCGCTCCCCCCGGGCCAGCCGCCCACGTTGGGCGGGAAGAGCGGAATCTGGCCGGCCGCGCCCAGGCCGCGTGCCACGGTCTTGGCCGGCAACGTCGCCCCGGTGGAGCGACGCGCCATCGCCAGCCACGGCACCGGAGCCAGCACCACAGAAGAGCCGGCGCCATCGAGCCCGAGTCGCACCGCGGCGGCAATCACGGCATCGAGCCGGCGCCCGTTGTCGTCGTACACCGTGGCGAGTCGACCCACGACGGGGTCCTCCACGGTGCCCAACACCTCGCGGGCGACGCGACGGGCGACGAATCGGGGATGAGCCGGGTGGGCCACCGCGGCGGCGATCACCGTGTCCACGTCGTGCACACCATCGGTACCGAGGTAGCGCTGCGGGGTGTCGTCGTGGCGGTTGCGGCGGAACACCGCTGTGACCTCACCGGCCCCCGTCGTCCAACCGGTGAGAGCCCGAGCGCCGGCCTTCACATCGGCCTCGCCGTAGTTGCCGACGCCGAGAGCAAACAGCTCCAACAACTCACGGCCGAAGTTCTCGTTGGGTGCCGAACCCGTGGACTCCCGCCCGTCGAGGTAGACGAGCATGGCGGGATCCGTCGTCACGGCGCGGAGCAGTTCGGGGAACGATCCGAGACCGGCAGCGCGGAAGAGTCTGATCTGGTTCACCATCTGGGCCGGCGAGCGGGCCTTGTCCATCGACGAGACCAGCCAGCCGTGCAGCAACCATGCGACCCGGTCGGCGAACGGCGTGGTGGTGACCGTGAGGTGGTCGACCCACGCGCCCACCACTGCGGTCTTCTGGGCACCGGTCGCCTTGGGGTCAGCAGAAACCTCCACGCTGGCCCAGGGGTCGTTCGCGCCGGGATCAGCGCTCACGAGGTCAGCGAGTTCGGCGTCGACGCCACGGGCCCGCGCCGCGCCGAGTTGGTCCGGCGAAAGCCCGAGCCCGATCCGGCGGTGGATCCACGCCACGGCGGTACGGTCGTCCATGGGCGCAGCATCCGCCTCGGTCCTGACTGCAGCCTGACGGCCCGCTCGGCGTTCAACAACGACCGCCGTCACGAGGTCCGGGCGTTCGTCGGCTCAGCCGAGCTCGCCGATCTGCCCCCTGAGGTCGGGGGTCAGGCCGGGACCGTCACTGCGATCTCGGGGCCGAGCACTGCGCCCCCCATCAGCTCGAGGCGGTCGCCGCTCCAGAACCGGCCCGGATCGAACCAGTTGGCGGGGGCTCGACCGTCGAGCAGGCCCATGCGGGTGTAGGTGATGGCCAGGAGCTCCGCGCAGTACACGGCCTGCTCGGACGCGTCGCGACGCAGCCGGCCCGACAACCACTTCCCGACCAGGCGCCGCGTACGCGGGAACGGGCGTCCCTCGTACTCGGCCACCACCCTCAAGAGGTCGTCCTCCATCTCGCCGGTGATCTCGCCGTCGAAGTGCCGGACGAAGGCGAGCTGGGAGTACTTGCCGGTCCAGACGGTGAGCGCCTCGTCGAGCCGATTGAGCTGGGCGCCCCGATGGCGCTCGCCGCTCCACACGCTCTCGAGCGACTGACCGAGCTCGGTGTGCCAGAGCAGCGGGGGCAGGTCGTCCAACGCCACCACCATGGCCACGTGGTTGACCGGGGCGTTCGTGAACACCCGGATCGCCCGGTCGGCACCCGAGGGCCCCCGGAAGAGCCACACGTCGCCGGTGCTCGCGGTGGCGAGCGCCTCGGAAGCCGTCATCGCCGAAGTCATCCTCGCTAGCGTACGGAGTCTTGAGATCCCGAGGCTGGAAGTGGGTGGGGTTGGGCGCGATCGCGGCGATCGCCGCCGGATCGGCGATCGCCGTGCGTCAGCAACGGCGCGGGAGGCGATGGCGCGAGTACGACACCGAAGAGATCCGCGACCACCTCCAGGAACGCTTCGCCGCCCTCGACCAACCAACCGAGTGACGAACGCCGCCGGTCCTCGGCCCCTCCGGTCCCTCTCGACCATCGCCACGACACCACTACCCTCACGCCGATGAACTCCCGGATGCGGGCCCGGATCAGCGTGGTGCTCATCGTCATCAGCGGGCTGCTGCTCCCCCTCGGACTCGCGGCGACGTGGGCCAACGCCACGATCTACGACAGCACCACCTTCTCCGAGCGCTCCGTCGACCTGCTGAACTCGCCCTCGGTGCGCAAGGAAGTCGCCACGCGGATCACCGAGCAGCTGGCCCGCAGCGGTAACCAACAGGCCGTGAACTTCCGTCCGGCGTTCCAACTGGCCGTCGAAGCCGCCATCGACACCGACACCTTCCGCTCGATCTTCCGCACCGCCATCAAGCGCACCCACCAGGCGATACTCGTCGACCAGAGCCAGGGGACCTCCGGGCTCGACCTCTCCGACTCGTTCGCCATCATCGCCAGCACGCTCCAGCTCCCCGACAACGCCGCGCCCGGGCAGAAGACCGGCAGCTCCCTCGGCACCACCTTCGCCGACACCACTGAGCGGTTGGGGTCCTACGGCATCTGGCGGCTCGACGAGATCTCCTCGAGCATCGCCCTGTTGGCCCTCGCCGGCTCCCTTGCCCTGGGCATCGCTGCGGTGGCCGTCGCCACCGACCGCCGCCAGGCCGTGAAGCGGCTCGGGTGGGCGGTCATCGCCGGCGGCGTCGCCATCATGTTCGTCCTGCAGGTCGGCCAGTTCGTCATCGGGCGTTTCATCGACGACGGGGGGCTGCGCCCGGCGGTGGAGGCCGCCCTCGCCCGATCCACCGCCGACCTGTTCATGATCGGCCTGTGGACCGCAGGCTACGGCGTCGTCATCGCTGCGGCCGCGACGGCCATGGTCGAGGATGCGCGCCGGGTCACGCCCGCTGGCGCCGCGCAGGCCGTCGCCGCCTGGACCGAACGGCGGCGCCGCACGCGTAGCGGCACGCTCGTGCTCGCCGGGGTGGCGTTCCTCACCGGGATCCTCCTCATCTCCAGCCCCGGGTTCTGGATGCGGGCGGCCGTCGTCCTCGTCGGGCTCTGGCTCGTGTACTTCGCCGTCACCGAGGTGCTCCGCCTGGTCCGCTCGGTCACGGTCGAGAACCAGGCGGCGTCGTCGACTTCTCGTCGGGTGCGCCGGTCCGCAGCCCTCGGTGCTGCCGTCGTCGGCGTCGTGGCGCTGGTGACCATCGTTGGTCTCCAAGCCACCCGCCAGTCCGCGACGAACGCCGAAGCCGCCGGGGTGGTCTTGTGCAACGGCGAGGCCTCGCTGTGCGATCTCCCGCTCAACGCCGCCGTACTGCCGGCCAGCCACAACTCCATGTCATCGTCGCTCTACCCGGGCTGGCTCTTCGCCGAGCAGATCTCCACCATCCGAGGCCAACTCGACGATGGGATCCGGGTGCTGCTCATCGACACCCACTACGGCATCCCGTCGGCCTCGAGGCTGCCGGGGTCGGAGACACCGATCGTGCTCACCGACCGTGCGGCCGAACTGCAGCAACCCCCCGGCGAGGACATCGACCCGGCCATCGCGGCGCGGGCCGGACAACTGTCAGCCCGGGCCCCCGCCGCCGCCGGCGCCGAGCGCAGCATCTACCTGTGCCACAACTTCTGCGAGCTCGGCTCGATCACCTTCGCGCGCGCCCTCGGCGAGGTGAAGGGGTTCGTCGACACCCACCCCGACGACGTCGTCATGCTGGTGATCCAGGACGCCACCACTCCAGCCGACACTGCCGCCGCCATCGTCGACGCCGGGCTGGAGGACAAGGTCTGGACCCTTCAGGAGGACGAGCCGGTCCCCTCCATGCGCGAGATGATCGAAGCGGGTCGCACCGTGCTCGTGTTCGCCGAGCAGGGGGGCGACGGCGCCCCGGACTGGTACCACAAGGCCTACGAGTACTGGTTCCAGGAGACGGGCTTCAAGTTCACGTCGGTCGACCAGTTCGACTGCCAGCCCAACCGGGGACCCAGCGGGGCTCCCTTCTTCTTGATGAACCATTGGATCACCTCGTCGCCCCCCGATCCCAGCAAGGCCAGTCAGGCCAACACGCGGGCGGTGCTCGAGGACCGCATCGGCCGATGCGTCGAAGAGCGCGGCCAGTACCCCAACGCCGTCGCCGCCGACTTCGCCGAGCGTGGCGACCTCGTGGCGACCACGAGGGACCTCAGCCTGGCCTTACGGGACACGTTCCGCTCGCTGCTCGCCCAAGCCCGCCCGGGGGGCAGCGGCTCGACCAGCACGACGGTCGTGGGATCACCGAACACCACCACCGCCCCCGGCACGACCTCCCCGCTCATCGGCGCTCCGACGCCGATCACAACCCTGACCGGTGGCGACCCCTCGGCCTTCTGCGCGGCGGTACCCGACCTCACCTCCGTGGTCGCGACATGGGCCGTCTCCTCGTTCGCCACGATCCCGTCGACGAAGGGACAGCCGGACCTCGCCTTCGCTCCTGCGGCCGCACGGGCACTGCGCGCGGCGCGAGCGGTTGCCCCCGACGAGATCGTGGCCCAGACCGATCTGGCGACGGCGCGGGCCGATGCCGCGGTGGCGGTGTTGGGGGGCCTCGGCGTCACCGATCAGCAGCTGGACGAGTTGGCCGATCTCGCCGTCCAGCGGCTGGCCGATCCACAGACCGACGCCATCGACGACCAGGACGCCGTGATCGCCCGGCTCACCGAGTTGATCGGCGGCCAGGACCGGGTCATCACCGCCGCCGCCGCCTTCGCGGCGGCCAACCCCGAACCACCCGGTCTGTTCGACTTCGGCGACGTCGCTGCGGAGGTCGCCCGCTCGTCGGGCTATGCGTGCCTGCTCAGCGCCTCCTGACCCGGCGCCACCGTCGGGCTGATCAGAGACCAGCGAGGACCCGGAGCACGTTGTCGTTCGACGGGATCTGCCACTGCTGGGTGCCGATCGAATCGAACCGCACCGTCCCGGCGGTGTCGACCACGAACAGCGCCGGGCGCTGACCGAGGCTCATCAGCTTGGTCACCACGTCGTAGGCGTCGAACACCACATGATCGGTGTCGGCCAACAACGCGAACGGGTAGTCGCGGTCGCGCACGAAACGGGCCACGCCGTCGAGCGTGTCAGGGGCGATGGCCACGACCGTGGCTCCCACTTCGGTGAAGCGATCGATGTCGTCTCGCAACTGCGAGAGGTGCCGGCGGCAGAACGGTCAGGCAAACCCCCGCAGGAACACCAGGACCACCGGGCCGGCGTCGAACGCACCGGCGAGGTTGAACTCGGCGCCGTGCTGGTCGACGAGCGTGAAGTCCGGGGCCGGCATCCCCGTCGCTGCTGTGGTGCTGCTCACCGTCATGGTCGACCACCTCCGCTCCAGACACTATGCGCCGACCTGAGCCCGCAGCTCGGATCTCCACCCCAGTGGCGAGATCCGCTCAGCGCGGTGCCCGCCACATCGCCCACAGCGTGGGGCTGTCGTCCACCGAGATCTCACCGATCACCTCGAACCCGTTGCGCTCGTACAGAGACCGGTTACGGGGCGTGGACGCCTCCAGGTAGGCGGCCTCGCCGGCCTCGTCGACCCGCTCGAGCGTGAACTCGAGCAGACGACCACCGAGCCCTCGACCCTGGGCCCCCGAACGCACGCCGAGCATGCCGAGGTACCAGCACGGATCGGTCGGGTGGTGCTCCTCCATCGCCACGCCGATCGCCCCCAACTTCTCCATGTGCCCGTCGAGAACAGCCGCGAAACCCGCACCGTGCTCGGCCCAGAACGCGTCGTCCACCCCCTCGCCAGGAGGTTGCCAGAACGCGGCGGCGTCGCCGAACGCCGCGCACTGCCCGAGAGGGACGAAGAGGTGAGCCCCCAGGAACGAGAACATCCGCTCCGTGAGACCGGGCCTCGTCACCGGGTCCGGGAAGAACCAACCGAACAACGGGTCCTCGAAGAAGGCATCGGCCAAGACCTCCACCATCGGGTCGAGATCAGCGGCGGTGGCCAGGCGTGGTTCGTCCATCAGCGAAGCCTCGACCCGAGAGACGGTGGCGTCAACCGCCAGTTGGGCCGAGCGGGCCGGTTCACGCCACGAGATCGAGAAGGCCGCAGTCCTCGAGGGCCGCGCTCACCAAGGCGTCGTGACGTCCGGCCAGGAGGTCGCCGAACGGGTCGGGGGTGTGGTCGAGCAGTTGATCGAGCGGCAGACTCATGGCCGCCCGCATGGCGATGAGTCGGCGCCGGTCGGGGTCGTCGAGGCCGATGAACACCCGTTTCGAGGCGGCCAGGTCGCGCATCAGGCGGATGCGGCCGGGCAGATAGATCAGCAGCACGATCAGCGTGGGCACCCCGACGACGGCCACGCCCGTCCCGCGGGCGAGGGTCTCGACGTTCTGCTGACCTTGACGCCCGATGTCGGCCACGTTGCCGCCGGTGGTCTGGCCGGCACTGGTGAGCGCGTCGGACAGCCGATCGCCGACGACGGGCAGACCACCGACTGTCGACGCCGCGGCGTCGAAACCGTCATTCACCGACGTACCCGCCTGCTCGACGCCCTCGCCGAGCACCGAAAGCCGGTCCACGGCCTGGTAGCTCTTGACTCCCATCCAGACGAAGAGCACGAGCAGGGCCAGCACCACCAGATCGCGGGTGATGACCCGGCGGAAGGGTTTCGGCGCGTCCGGGTAGAAGTTCATCATTCGATACCTCCCGGCACCCAGGAGCGCCTCGGTCGAGCCTCGGCGCCGGCGGCCGCCGGCGAACCGGGGCGACACTAGTGGCGCGGCAAGGTCTCATCCCTCGCCATCTTCGTACCCGAGGCGATCCGATTCTCTCGGAGTCTGGAATGATTCTCCGGCGTCGAGAGTGACGTTGGCCGACGACGCCGGGCAGGGCACCGGGCACCTGCGTAGCGTGGAGAGGTGGGCGGGCAACCGGTGCTGGGCGCGACGGCTTTGAACACCTCGACCGAGTGGATCTCGGCGGTGCTGGCCGTGCTGGCCGCCGCGGTGTACGTGCTCGGCATGTCGCTGCAGCAAAGGGCCAACCTCCACGTGATGAAGGTGGCGGCCGACGCCGGCACTCCGAACGATGCCGGTGCTCGCAAGGTGCTCCGCAGCGGCCTCTGGTGGGTCGGGATGGGCACGATGGTCGTGGGCTTCGTCCTCCACGCCACGGCGCTGGGTCTCGGCTCGCTGGCGGTGGTGCAACCGCTGCAGGTCACCGAGATCATCTTCATGGTTCCGGCCAGTGCCTGGGTGGCCCACACCGCCATCGCCCGTCGCGACTGGTACTCGGCCGGCGCCGTGGCCGTCGGCCTCGCCCTGTTCCTCGTGGCCACCCAGCCGGGCCAGGGCGGGGAGGTCGCAACCGGCCCCAACCGATGGCTGCTGGTGTTCGCGCTGATCCTCGTCGCGGCGGCGGCCCTCTTCGAGGCCGGGCGTCGAAACCGGACCTACCGCGCCGCACTCTTCGGCGCCATGACCGGGGTCGTCTTCGGGCTCCAGGGCGCCGTCTTGAAGCAGGCCACCGGACAGCTCGGCGACATCGAGGTCAGCGACGTGTCCACGTGGTGGGCCATCCCGGCGGTGACCGTCGTGAACCTCGCCGCGTTGGTCGGCCAGAACGTGGCCATGCGGGCCGGACGCTTGTCCTCCGCGCTCTCCATCATCACCGTCGTCACTCCCGCCGTCTCCACCGTGCTCGGCATCGCCCTCTTCGGCGAGACGCTCAGCACGACCCCGTCGAACGTCGTGATCGCCGGCGTCGGCGTGGGCATCACCGTGGGGGGAGTGATCCGGTTGGCGGCCTCGCCGGCCCTACTCGCAGTCGAGGCGGAAGAAACAGCGGAGCCGACCTCGACGCTCGGACCCGGGATCGACGGGGCGACCTCGAACCCGATCGAGCCCAGGCTGGGATCTCCCCACGCCGGCCAACCGGTGGTCGACGAGCAACGCTGACCACCTCGAATCGACACGACCCTCAGCGGAGGCGATCGTCGAACGACACGGTGCCGTCGGCGGTGGCCAGCGAGTTGGCCATGGTGCGTTCGTCGTGACGGATGCGGTGGGTCAACATCGTGCGCACCGCCGCCAGCACCCGGGAGTCCATGGCTGGGTCGTCGACCCGGTTCACCAGTTCCTCGGCGTCGGTGGCGAGGTCGTAGAACAAGGGCGGGAGCGTCGGGAAGTGCACGTACTTGTAGTCGGTGCCCCTCACCACGTTCAGAACGCAGTCGGCCGAACGCATGCCCAACGGCCCCAACGGCACGCCGGCGGCGCGGGCCGGGAGCACGGTCGTCGCCTCCCCACCCTCACCGGTCGGCGCTCCGGGCACCAAGCGGAAGTCGAACTCCCAGAACACATGGTCGCGCCACACCGGAGGCGTCTCTCCGCGTAGGAACGGGGCCAGCGAGCGCCCGTCGCACTGCAACGGTATGGATGGGGGGTCGAGCGCGTCGAGGAGCGTGGGCATCAGGTCGACGTTCTCGGTGAAGGCATCCACGGTCGAGCCGTGCTGTTCGGGGTGACGGGGATCGTGGACGATCAGGGGCACGTGGTAGCTCTGGTCGAACCACCCGAGCTTCTGGACCAGCCAGTGGTCGCCAGCCTGCTCGCCGTGATCGGACGTGAGCACGATCACCGTGTCGTCCCAGCGGCCGATGGACCGCAGATGGTCGAAGAGCCGACCCAGCTCGTCGTCGACATGGCTCATCAGCCCGTAGTAGGTGGCCACGAGCTGACGGCAATCGCGCTCGTCCACCGGCGCCGCCGCCGCTTCCACCCCCAGCACCGCCTGCATGAACGGATGGGTCGACGCCTCGACCTCGCGATCGTCATGACGGATGAACGGGCTCACCTCGGCCGGGTCATACCTGTCGTGGTAGGGCGCCGGCGCCCGGTAGGGCGGGTGAGGCCGCAGGTAGCTGAGATGGACGAAGAACCCAGACCCGACCTCGTCGAGCAACGCGATCGCGGCGTCGGTCAGGTAGGCGGTCTCGGAGTGCTCGGCGGGGATCCGGGTCGGCGCCCAGGTCGGTCCGTGCTCGGCCGCGCCGGGGACGTCGATGGGGGCGTAGAGGTCCCAGAAGCTCTCGGGCAGCTCGTAGCCGAGACCGACCAGATGGCGCTGCCACATGGGATCGTGCTCGGTGATGTCGGTGGGCGAATCCCAATCGGCCATCACGGTCTCGAAGGTCCGGAGCCGGGGGTCGGTTGCGGGAACGCCCCTGGGGTCGAGACTGGTGTCGGTGTAGCCCAAGAGGTGCGGAGTGCGCCCCAGCCCCCGCACCTCCCTCGCCAAGGTCGTGAACCGGCTGTCGAGTGGCGTCCCGTTCTGCACCGACCGATGGCGGAACTGATAGGTGCCGGTGTGGATGCCGGCCCGACTGGGCCCGCAGGGGGTGGAGTTGGCGAAATGGTTGGCGAACACCACCCCCTCCGCCGCCAGCCGATCGAGGTTCGGCGTGTGCAGCACCGGATGGCCGAGCGCCGAGAGGCAATCGCCGCGCCACTGGTCGACGGTGATGAACAACACGTTCGGCGCGCCCATCGCCCGGACGCTAACCGAGCCGACCTGGCTTCGTCCCGGGCGCAAACGGCCATCAAGCGAATGCCCTATGAACGACAGCCAGAACGGCCTTTCGGCCCTGGCGGGCCGGTGGAGAAGGGCGAACGCTGGCGGTAGACGTAGATGGGAGACAACGTCATGCGAGCACTCGTGGTGTACGAATCGGTCTTCGGCAACACCCACCACGTCGCCGAGGCCGTCGGTGCCGGGTTGGCCGAGAGCCCCGGGGCCGAGGTGGACGTGGTCGCCGTCGACGACGCATCCACAGAACTGCTGTCGGCGGCCGACCTCGTCGTGGTCGGCGGGCCGACCCATGGGCACGGAATGGCCCGGTCCAGTACCAAGGAACAAGGTGCGGAGAAGGAGCGGGCCAAGGCGGTCGGGGGTGAACCCGCCCACGAGCTCGACGACCAGGCGTGTGGCGACACGCTCCGGCACTGGTTCGAGGAGTTGGGCAGCCATCAGTCGGGTCCAGCCGCGGCGTTCGACACGCGACTGTCGGCACCGACCCTGGTCACCGGCCAGGCGTCGCACGGGATCCGACGCCGGCTCCGCCACCACGGCTGGGCGGTGGACGTCGCCCCCGAGAGCTACCTGGTGGACAAGGAGAACGAGCTCCTCGACGGCGAACTGGAACGGGCTCGTGCGTGGGGACGCACGCTCGGCACGACGATGCCGACCAACACCATCGCGCCGACCTGAGCGCTGGCCGATCGACGAGGCCGGCGCGGCGAGGCGGGGCGAGCGAGAATGGCCGCGTGACGTCACCGATCGACCGCCTGCTCGGAGCCATCGTGAACCCAGTGGTGGGGGCCGTCGACGTCGGCGAGGTGATCGGGCAGGTCGACGTGGACCGGGTTGTCTCGGAGATCGACGTGAACAGCGTCGTCGATCGGATCGACATCGACGCCGTGGTGCAGCGGGTCGACATGCAGGCGGTGGTGGCCAAGGTCGACCTCGACGAGTTGCTGGGCAAGGTCGACATCAACACCCTCCTCGACCGCATCGACGTGGAGGCCCTGCTCGCCCGGGTCGATGCCGATGCCCTCGTCGGCCGCATCGACGTCAACGCCCTCATGGAGCGGGTCGACCTCGACGCCATGCTCGACCGGGTCGACATCGAGAAGCTGATGGCCCGGGCCAACATCGACGCCATCGTGCGCGACGCCAGCCGCGGGGTGTTCGCCAGAGGCATCGATGCCGTACGCCGCCAGGTGGTGGGCCTCGACGCCATCCTCGTGGGGGCGATCAACCGTCTGTTACGCCGACCTCGCATGGAGAGCGCGGTGGCCCAGTCGGGGACGATGACCGGACAGACCGCCGGCGGCGTGAGCCGCCTCGCCGCCTTCTTCCTCGACGGTGCCGTCCTGGCGGCGGCGTTCGCCGTCACCACTGCCGTCGTGGCCTACCTCACCCGACTCTTCTTCAACGAGGCCACCGACATCTCCGCGCCCGGGCTCCTGGTCTTCGGTGGCTACTCGATCTTCAGCTTCCTCTACTTCTGGATCGGCTTGTCGATCACCGGACGTTCGATCGGCAAAGGAGTCGTCGGTCTGAAGGTCGTGGCCCGCAACGGGACGCCGATCACCCCCGGGCGGGCCTTCGTGCGCCAGCTCGTGTACCCGATCAGCTTCATCCTCGGCCTCGGCCTCATTCCCATCGTCCTCGGTAAGAACCGGCGGGCCCTGCACGACTGGGCCGGTCGCGACAAGGTCCTCTACGACTGGGGCGACCGGCCCGCCGAACTCCCGGCCCCGCTGACGGCATGGGTGCGCCGACGCGCCGAGACCCCGGCGGTGCCTGGAGGTGCCTCATGAGTGGACCCGACCCGTTCTTCCTGCCCGACATCCCTGTCCACCTGGGGCTCGGCGCCACCGTCGTGCCCCAGGAGCGATTCGACAACTCCCTCGAGTGGTACGGCCGGTACATCGAGCGCAACGCCTCCGACGGCGCCGAGGGTCGGCTCGTTTCGATGTACTCCTTCGACGCCCCGTGGGAGATGTGGGAGATGCACCCGAACGGCGAGGAGCTGGTGTTGTGCACCGAAGGCACCATCACCGTCCACCAGGAGATCGACGGCGAGACCACCACCATCACGCTCCAACCCGGCGACGCCGTGGTGAACCCCCGAGGGGCGTGGCACACCGCCGACGTCGACGCCCCGTGCACGGCGGTGTTCATCACCCCGGGCCTCGGGACGATGCATCGGCCTCGATGAAACCCGGCGGTGCGGCTGGAGCAGGGGTCGCGGGCGTCGGCGCATCACGACGATTGGCTCCGCGTCAACCCGAGGTCACGGCTCCAGCACGACCTTGATCGCCCCCGCGGCGCGATCCTGCGCGACGGCGAAGGCCTCGACGGCGGCATCGAGCGGGAAGCGGTGGGTGATCATCGCATCGGGAACCTCGGGCCGGTTGGCGAGGATCGCCGCGGCCACGTCGATGTCGCGTGAAGGACCCACCCGCCCGTACATGGTGGCGGGCACGAGGGAGACCTCCTTCATGGTGACGGCGAGTCCCGGCATGGTGACCTCGCCGTCCCAGTAGCTGCCCAACAGGACCACCGTGCCACCGGGCCGAGCCAGGTCGACGGCGCGGGCCAGGGCCGACGCCGTGCCCGCAGCCTCGACGACGATGTCGTAGCTGCCGTCCACCGCGCCGGCCCCGAGGCGGGCCGCGGCTTCGCGCTGGCGGTCGTGGCGAGCCTCGAGATCAACCCTGGCTCCCGTCGCCTGCGCCACCACCAGGGCGGCGAGGCCGATGCTGCCCCCACCGACCACAGCCACCCGATCCGACGCCCGCACGCCCCCGCGGCGGATGCCGTGCACGGCGACGGCGAGCGGTTCGACCAGGCTGCCGTTGCGGGGATCGATGCCCGCCGGCAACGGTGACAACGCCGAGACCGGCACCAGGCACTGCTCGGCCATCCCCCCGTCGCGGCCGACGCCGAGCACGATGGCCGGGCCCCGAACACATCGGGCGATATCGCCGGCCCGGCAAGAATCGCAGACCCCGCACGGGGCGATGGGCTCGATCGCCACCGCGGTCCCGTCGGCGAGGTACCCGGCGATCTCGTGACCGAAGGTGAGAGGAAGCCCGAAGGAGAGCAGATGCAGGTCCGAACCGCAGATGCCGGCCGAAGCCACCCGCACCACCACCTCGTCACCGTGCGCCACGGGTAGCGGTACGTCGACGACCGTCGGGGTTCCCCCCGGACACCGCACTGCCCTCATGCTGTACCCCTTCGGGCTCAGAGCCACCCCGACTTGCGGAAGCGTCGGTACATGAACGTACACACGAAGATCATGAAACCGATCACGACGAAGTAGCCGTACTCGTAGTCGAGCTCCGGCAGGTTCTCGAAGTTCATGCCGTAGATGCCGGCGATCATGGTGGGAACGGCGGCGATGGCCACCCACGCCGAGATCTTGCGCATGTCCTCGTTCTGCTGCACCGAGATGGTGGCCAGTGATGCGTCGAGGGCGCTGGTGAGCAGGTCGGAGAGCGTCCGGGCGCGATTGACGCTGCGATCGAGGACGTCCGCGGCCTCCTCGAGCTCGGCGATCACCCCGGCGGGCCACACGACACGGCGGCGGCGGATGAGCCGGTCCAGCGGTTCATCGAGCGCGTCGGTGGCGACCGAGAGCTCCCGAACCTGCCGCTTGAGCTCGTACACCCGCTGCACGGGCCGGCGCAGCGACTCGGCGAAGACCTCCTGTTCGATCTCGAGGGCGGCCCGCTCGAAAGCATCGAGCACCGGGCGGTAGTCCTCCACCACCTGGTTCACGATGGCGGCCAGCACAGCCGACGGGCCGAGGGCCAGCGTCTCGGGGTCGGCTTCGAGCTCGCGTCGCGTTCCCGACAGGGGGCTGGCCTGACCGTGGCGCACCGACAGCACGTACGAAGGTCCCACGATCACCGACAGCTCACCCAACTTGATCTCCCCCAACGCCGGGTTGACGTGGGCGGTGCGCAAAACAAGCGTGGACTGCTCACCGTCGACGGCGAAAACCGGCCGCTCGTGAGGGGCCAGCACCTCCTCGACGTCGAGATCCTCGACACCACACTGCTGGAAGCTCTCCGCCAACTCCTCGACCGAGGGGATCCGCAGCCCCAGCCACACGAATGTCTCAGGACGGTCGATCCAGGTGCCGATCTCAGACAGATGAAGTTGCCCCGTGATCCGCTTTCCGTGCTCGTACGCCGCGCAATCAACGATCACGGTGAGATCGTACCCGGGGTGGGTGAGGCCGAACCGACCACACCGAACGAACCCGGGCCCCATCGAGGTCCCCGCTCCCGACCGGCTGCGCCCGTAGCGTCATCGACATGAGTCGTCACACGAAGCGCTCGTCGAACGTGCCCGCGAGCTCCCGAGATCGCGTGGACTCGGGCTCGTTGGGGACGCTAGGGAGACTGGGTCGCGGGGTCGCTCGGCACCATCGGTGGATGGCGGTGGCCTGGCTGCTGCTACTGGTGCTCGCTGGCTATCTGAACTCGGTGTACAGCACCAGCCTGTCGGACAACTTCCGGATCAACGGCACCGATTCCCAGGCGGCCTACGACCTGCTCCAGGAGCGCTTCGACTCTCAGAACGGGGCCACGGCACAGCTGGTGTTCACCGTGCCCGCCGACCAGAAGATCACCGACCCGGCCAACGCCGCCGCCATCGCCGCGACCGCCGCCGCGGTGGCCAAGACAGCTGGTGTGGCCTCGGCGCCGGATCCCATCACCTCGAGCCCGCAGGCCGAGCTCGCTGCGGCCAGCGCCCAGCTCACCCCCAGCCAAGCCCAGGCCGCCGAGGCCATCGTCGAGAACCTTCCCCCGTCGGTGTCCGCCGACGGTACGACGACCTACAGCTCCGTCACCTTCACCGACTCCCTCCCCGAGCTGCTCGGGCAGTTCCCGCCCCGACCGAAGGAAGAAGCACTCACCTACTCCAACCCGTATTCGGAACTGCAGCAGGCGATCAGCCAGCTCCCGACGAGCGACGTCACCGTCGCCATCGGCGGACCCGTCGCCGACACCTGGAACGTGCCGGTGTCGTGGTGGGCCAACAACGCCGACGAGGTCGGGCTGGCCATCGGGGCCGTCCTCCTGCTCGTCGCCTTCGGGTCGCTGTGGGGGATGGCCATCCCCATCGCCACCGCCCTGCTCGGGGCGGTGACCGCCAGCGGCTTCGTGTTCGCCCTCGCCAACGCCACCACCGTCTCGTCGGCCGCCCCGCCGGTCACGCTCATGATCAGCATCGGAGTGGGACTCGACTACTCGTTGCTCATCATCACCCGCCACCGGGCCTTCATCGCCGACGGCTACCACCCCCACGACGCCGTCGGGCTGGCCCTCGCGTCAGCCGGGAAGGCGGCGATGTTCGCCGGCATCACCGTGTGCATCGCCCTCCTCGGGCTCCTCCTCGTGCCCATTCCCCTCGTCCAGACCCTCGGTCTGGCGGCCGCCATCGGGGTGGCCACCATGATGCTCGCTGCCCTCACCCTCCTCCCCACCCTCCTCGGTTTCGCCGGCAACAAGATCGACCGGGTGCGCCTTCCCTTTGGCAAAGAGGACCCGACGGCCGACCCTCAGCAGAGCTTCTGGGGCCGCTTCGCCAACCGGATGGGACGCCACCCGTGGTTCGCGGTGATCGGCGGCACCGCCTTCTTGCTGCTGCTGGCCGTGCCGTTCCTCTCCATCAACTTCGGCATGCCCGACGACTCGTCGCTACCTCCGAACCTGTCGCAGCAGCAGGCCTACTCCCGGGTCACGAACGAGTTCGGCGCCGGGACCAACGGTCCGCTGGTGGTGGCCGTCGCGCTCCCGACCGACAACCCCGGGAACTTCCAAGCCGCGCTCACGACGGTGGAGCCGGTGAGCAAGGCCATCGGGGCCCTCCAACCGGCGAACACCATCCAGGGCGTGCAGTACTCGGCCGGGCCGATCCCCAACAACACCGACGCCACCACTGCGGTCATCTACGAGATCACCCCGACCACGGCGCCCGACGACCCGGCCACGAAGGACCTGGTGAACCGGCTGCGTGACGACCTCGCCCAGGCCACCGCGGGCACCGATCTACAGGCCCATGTCGGGGGCCAGACCGCCACCGTCATCGACCTCACCCGCCTGGTCGTGACCTACCTGCCGATCGTGATCCTCGCCGTGGTGCTCGGATCGTTCTTCCTGCTCCTGATGGTGTTCCGCTCGATCCTCGTGCCCCTGAAGGCCGCGATCATGAACCTGCTCTCCATCGGTGCCGCCTACGGCGTGGTGGTCGCCGTCTTCCAGTGGGGCTGGGGCAAGAATCTGATCGGGCTGAGCGAGACGATCCCCATCGTGTCGTTCGTGCCCCTGGTGATGTTCGTGATCCTCTTCGGCCTCTCGATGGACTACGAGGTCTTCTTGATGTCCCGCATCCGCGAGGAGTGGGACCTCACCCACGAACCGCGGACGTCGGTGGTGCTGGGCGTGGCCAACACCGCCCGCGTCATCACGACAGCCGCCCTCATCATGATCGCGGTGTTCGCCTCGTTCGTGGCCAACCCGAGCCCGACGGTGAAGCTCATCGGGTTCGGCATGGCCGTGGCCGTGCTGCTCGACTCCACCGTGGTGCGCATGGTGCTCGTACCCGCCGTGATGGAGCTGATGGGCAAAGCGGCCTGGTGGTTCCCCAAGTGGCTCGAGTGGCTACCCCACCTGAATGTGGAGGGACCCGCGACCGAACCCGAGGCCCCACCCGCCCCAGACCGGGAACTGGAGACCACGAGTTCGTAGCAGCGTCGTCACCACGAACTCAGCGACGAGGGCGCCGCCAGTTCAGAAGACGACGACGCCCCGGATGTTCTTGCCGTCGCGCATGTCCTGGTAGCCCTCGTTGATGTCCTCGAGGCCGTAGGTCTTGGTGATCATGCCGTCGAGGTCGAGCTGGCCCTTACGGAAGAGCTCGGCCAAGCGGGGGATGTCGGCCCGCGGGTTGGCCGACCCGAAGATCGACCCCACGATCGACTTCTCCGACAGGGTGAGATCGGTCATCGGGATGTTGGTGGTGGTCTCGGTCCAGGGATGGATGTTGGTGACCACGACCTTGCCCCGCTTGGAGGTGATGGCCATGACGGCCGCCATCTCGTCGCCGCGGCCCACGCCCTTGGTGAGGATCACCTTGTTGCACATGCGGCCCCAGGTCTCCTGCTGGATGAGCTCGAAGGCCTCCTCCACCGTGGTGGCGGTGTGGGTGGCCCCGAACTTCTGGGCGGTCTCGCGCTTGAACTCCACCGGGTCGATGGCGAAGATCCGTTCGGCCCCGGCCAGACGCGCCCCCTGCACAGCGGCCGAGCCCAGGCCCCCGACACCCACGACAGCCACGTTGTCGCCGGGACGGACGTCGGCGGCGTAGACCGCCGAACCCCAACCGGTGGTGGCACCGCAGCCCAGCAGGCAGAGCTTGTCGAGGGGCAGGTCGTCGAGCACCTTGACCGCCGACCACTCGTGCACCACGCAATGCTCGGAGAAAGTACCCAGGCCGGCCATCACCATGGCGTCCTGGCCTCGAGCGTGGATGCGGGCGCTGCCATCGAGCATGAGCCCACCCATGATCAGTGCGCCGTTGTCGCACAGGTTGGAGTGGCCCTCGGCGCACAGCGGACACTGACCGCAGGCGGCGATGAAGGAGTACACCACGTGGTCGCCGACCTCGAAGCCCTGCACGTCGGGGCCGACCGCCTCGACGATGCCGGCACCCTCGTGGCCGCCGATGTAGGGAAAGCCCGCCAGCGGGAAGTCGCCGGTGATGAAGTGCTCGTCGCTGTGGCACAGGCCGGAGGCGACATTGCGCACCAGCAGCTCACGGCCCTTGGGCCCGTCGACCTCGGTCTCTTCGACCGACCAGTCGGTGTCATCGTTGCTCCACAGCATCGCGGCACGGCTCTTCATGGCTCCCCCTCAGGACCGATACGTCTGCTCTGATGCCGACGCTCGGGACGAGACTCTAGTGCTGAGCGGGGTGGGGCCGGCCTGCGGGCGCGACCCCGACGTGATTGGCTTGCCGAAATGGATGACGAACCGCTGGTGCACCCCGAGAGCTTCTGGGCGCTGGTCGAACAGCGGGCCCACGCCACGCCGGATCATGTGCTGTTGGCCGACGACCTCGGGCGGGAACTGACGGCAGTCGGGTTCCGCGACGCCTCGCTCGGCGTGGCCTCGGCGTTGACTGACCGGGGGATCTCGGCCGGGTCGCCGGTGAGCTGGCAACTGCCCACCTGCATCGAGGCGCTGGTGCTGAGCGCGGCGTTGTGCCGTCTGGGGGCGGTACAGAACCCGGTGATCGCCATGTTGCGCGAACGCGAGGTGGGGGCGATCCTCGCCCAGGTCCAGCCCACGCTGGTGGTCGTGACCTCCGTGTGGCGCGGCTTCGACCACGAAGCCATGGTGCGGGCGTTGGCCGCACCGGGCACCGACGTGATGGTGGTCGACCATCGGGAGGCGGCGACGAACGCGACGCTCGATCTCCCGGTCGGCGATCCGTCGCTGCTGCCCGCGGCGGCCCCCCCGAGGGCCGACGAGACCCGTTGGATCTTCTCCACCTCGGGGACGACGAGTGCCCCCAAAGGGGTGCGTCACGCCGACGCATCGGTGATGGCCGGCGGCAACGGCATGGTGCCCCGGCTGCGAATGGGTCCCGACGACGTGTACCCGATCGCCTTCCCGATCCCCCACATCGGCGGGGCCGTCATGCTGGCCGTGGCTCTGCACTCGGGCTGCCGGCTGGTGCTGCACGACACGTTCGACCCCGCCACCACCCCCGAGGCGATGGCGGCGGCAGGAGCCACCCTGCTGGGATCGGCCCTTCCCTTCCACCTCGCCTACATGGCCGCTCAGGAGCGCCACGGCCCCGACCCTCTGTACCCGTGCCTGAAGGCCTGCACCAGTGGCGGTGCCGCCAAACCGGCGGGGCACCACCTCCGGGTGAAGGCGGTGCTCGGTGGGGCGGGCACCGTGTCGGCCTGGGGCCTCACCGAGTTCCCCCTGGCCACCCAGGCGTCGCTCGACGACAGCGACGAACAACTCGACGGCACCGAGGGCCGACCGGCCGCCGGTACCGAGGTGCGGGTGGTCGGCGCCGACGGGCAGTTGTGCGGGCCAGGCGAGGAGGGGGAGCTGCGGCTGAAGGGCGCACCGATGTTCCTCGGCTACGTCGATGCCACCCTCGACGCCGAGGCCTTCGACGACGCGGGCTGGTTCCGCACCGGCGACCTGGGTGTGCAGTGGCCCACCGGGCACGTGGCCATCACCGGACGGCTGAAGGACGTGATCGTGCGCAACGCCGAGAACATCTCGGCCAAGGAGGTCGAGGACCTCCTGCGATCGCACCCGGGCATCGCCGACGTGGCCGTGCTCGGCCTGCCCCACGAGCGCACCGGCGAGCAGGTGTGCGCCGTTGTCGTACCGACCGACGCCGTAGCGCCGTCCGAGCTCGACGTCGGGCCGCTCGGTGCGTTCCTGACCGAGCAGGGGCTGGCCCGCTACAAGTGCCCCGAGCGGGTCGAGACGTGCGAAACCATCCCCCGCAACGCCATGGGGAAAGTGCTCACCCAGGATCTGCGCCGGTCACTCGCCGGGTGACGGGCCGCCGACCGGCCCGGCCCGGCCCGGTGCGTCGGGTTCAGTGGGGTTGGCGCTGAACGAGCTTGGTGCCGTTGTCGTGCATGATCAGACGCTGCTCGGCCTCGGTGTAGCCGGCCTCGGTGAGATCAACGGTGAACGACAGCGGATCGACCAGCCCCTCGGTGTGCGGCCAGTCGGAGCCCAGGAGCAGGTGATCGCAGCCCATGATGTCGCGCAGCCCGGCCAGGTCGTTCTCGTAGAACGGCGACACCCAGACGTTGCGCTTGAACACCTCACGTGGGTCCTCGGGAAACGCCATCGGGGTCTGGCTGTACATCTTGCCCAGGCGCTTGAGCAGCGGGGCCACCCAGTCGGCGCCGGTCTCGATGGCGGCGAAGCGCAGATGGGGGAAGCGGTGCAGCAGACCGTGCAGCACGAGGGCGGCGAACGTGTCGGCCACGGGGTCGAACGAGAGCGCTGACCGTAGCGGCTCGAAGCGATGGGCCTCCATCTCGGCCGACTCGCCCCACATGGTGATCAGGTCCATGTAGGCGTTGCCACCGCCGTGGAAGACCACGGCCACGCCCGACTCCTGCACCCGGGCCCAGAACGGGTCGAAACGCGGGTCGGCCGGGCTCTTGAAGCCTTCGGCGGTGCTCACCGGACCGGTCTGGAGCAGTACGGCGCGGGCGTCACGTTCGAGGCACCACTCGAGCTGCTCGAGGGCATTGTCGAGGTCCGACAAGGTGAGGTAGGGCACACCGAAGATGCGCTCTTCGTAGGCGAAACCCCAGTCCTCGTCGAGCCACTTGTTGAAGGCCCGGAACGCGGCCCGGGCCGCGGGGAGGTCGTCCTTGAGCGCCTGCTCCATGCCCACGCCCAGCGTGGGGAAGAAGAGGGCGCCGCTGATACCGAGGCTGTCCATCGTCTTGAGACGGATCTCTCGGTCGCGGTAGGCAGGGTCACACGGCACGAGGTCGCCGAACAGGTCCTTGACGCTCTCACCCCTGGGATTGTTGCCCCGGAAATATTGCTCGAGGCTTCCCGGCGCCGAGAGCCGGTCGAAGGTGGGGTTGGGGATGAAGCGGTTGATCTTGCCGCCGACGAGCAGCATCTGGCGGCCGTTGACCTCAGCCCACTGCATGGCCCGCTTGGCGAACTCGGGCTCGATGTACCGGGTGAAGGCGTCGAGCGCCTCGTAGTAGTGGTTGTCGGCGTCGAATGCCTTCAGTTCCTCGGTCATGGCCATCCCCTCCTGAGTCGGGCCGTCGCCCGGCCCCCACGAACTGCGCCCGAAGAGCGCAACGACAGCGTACGCAAGTGCTTGACCGGGTGCACCGTCCGCGCCCGGCTTTCCCACCTCGACACCGCCGCCTACCCTGCCGACGCCCCGCAAGGGGCGCACCGTCGACCAGGGGGAACTCCACCGTGACCACCGCTGCGCTGCCCGTTGCCGACTCACCCGAGGAGCTCACGCCGGAGTGGCTGACCACCGCCCTCGGTACGGCCGGTGTCGTGACCCCGATAGTCGGCGTGCGCCACGAACGAGTGGGCACCGGCCAGATGGGTACGAGCTACCGCCTCTGGCTCGACTACGCCGATACCGAGGCGGCCTCGGCCGAGGGCGCGCCGGCGACGCTCGTGGCCAAGATGGCGGCCGGCTCCCGGGAGTCGAGGACCATCATCGCCGAGGGCTACCGCAACGAGGTCGGTTTCTACCGCGACCTCGCCCACACGCTGGCCGTGCGCACGCCGAAGTGCTGGTTCACCACCATCACCGACGACATGACGTGCTTCGTGCTGCTGCTCGAAGACCTGGCCCCCGCCGTCCCCGGCGACCAGGTCGCGGGGTGCTCGGTGGAGGAGGCGCGCCACGCGGTGGTGAACCTCGCCGGCCTCCACGGGCCCCGTTGGGGTGACGAGACCCTGCTCGAACTGCCGTGGCTGAAACGCCAGGATGCCGAGGGCGCGCAGTTCTACGGACAGGTGCTCGACGGGGCCATCCCGACCTTCCTCGAGCGCTTCGAGAGCCGCATGGGCCCCGACGACCCCGCCACCCTGCGCGAGGTTCCTGGGCACCTTGCGGCGTGGCTGCTCACTCGCCCCGAACGGTTCTCGGTCATCCACGGTGACTACCGGCCCGACAACCTGATGTTCCCCGAGCACGGGGCCGGGGTCAGCGCCGTCGACTGGCAGACGCTCACGTTGGCCCTGCCCGGGCGCGACATCGGGTACCTCCTGGCCACGAGCCTCGAGGTGGAGATCCGACGGGCCCACGAACGCGAACTGGTCGCCACGTACCACGAGGCCCTGCTCACCCACGGGGTCACCGAGCACGACCTCGACGAATGCTTCGAGGACTACCGCCTCGGGGTGGTGCAGGGGCCGCTGATCACCGTGCTCGGCGCGGTGTACGCCAACGATCCCAACGACGCCAGCGACGCCATGTTCACCGCCATGATCACCCGTTCACTGGCGGCGATCCGCGACCTCCGGCCCTTCGATCTCCTGTGACCCAAGCCTGACCCCGACCCCGCCCCTCCCCGACTCCACCCCCGACCTGCACCCCCGACCTGCATCCCCGACCTGCATCCCCGAACTGTTGAGTGCAGTGATCGCCAAAGCGATCCGAGAACTCAACAGTTCGGAAGGAAGGCGGGGGCTCGGGGGACTCCGGGGGGCGGGGGCGGGGAGGGGCGGGGTCGGGGCGGGATCGGGGAGGGGTGGGGTCAGAGGACCTCGAGCACGAGGGCCGAGCCCATGCCGCCGCCGGCGCACATCGAGACGACACCGGTG
>Ga0105047_10003280_pt1 | contig 28535 bp, 30 predicted proteins | sample MAT04_FD_78384 | JGI IMG/M metagenome (GOLD analysis project Ga0105047, IMG submission 78384) | Freshwater microbial communities from Lake Fryxell liftoff mats and glacier meltwater in Antarctica - MAT-04 (megahit assembly) | ecosystem: Environmental > Aquatic > Freshwater > Ice > Liftoff... | reverse complement strand
GTGAGCGTAGGGTTACTTCTTGAGGAAGGTATGCTAATGATAGGTTCTTACCTATGCTAATACTACCACCATCATACTGATGTTGTTTGGAGATGATTTTAAGTAACGTTGACTTGCCAGAGCCATTGCGGCCAACAAGACCAACCTTTTGTTCTGGGTTAAAGGTAAACGAAACTTCATCAAATATGGTTTGCGACCCAAATGATAGGCCTAATTTATCTGCTATAATCATAGTTTTGCTTTTAAAAATAGGATGTTATTTATAATATTCTATCATATTTATTGTTTTTTATCTTCTTTCATGCGTGTAGTTCTTAGTTTGCAAGCTCTCCTTTTGTGACGATTCGTAGATGCTTCAATACGCAATTTGCTACCACAGTCACACAACCAAGGATTACCGCTCGAAAGTGAGTGTCTGGTTTTTACATGGGGAGCAAAGAGTTCTGCATCGCTAAATCCTGCATATTATTTTTTTTTATTTCGTAAATAACCACCTAAAGTAACAATTATAACAAATGCTGCTAATAGAAATAATTCCATTTGGTGTTTATGTGCAAAGCTATCTGAAGGTTCAGATTGAATTGGAGCACTTTTTTTTGTTTCTACAGTTGTATCAGTTATTGCTGCTTGCGCGACAGGGTGATTTGTATGCATTGCGTTTTTAACTTGAGCGTATGTTTTGTTTAAATCAAGAGCAGTTGGTTCTACGTTGTAAGGATGTTTCTTCTTAGGGAATTCTAATTGCTTTTTATACCCTAACTTTGGCAATACTTCATTAACTCGTTCAATATGTCCGCCACCAGCGCATACAATTGCTACATTTTTATTTTTAGCTTTTGCTTGTGCTATCTCGTGAATAATATTGATATCGATTAACGTTCTATCATAAAGACTTACTGCGTCATATTTTTTTTGTTCTGAAGGTAATTTTGGATTAAAATTAAATTCAGCATCAAGTTCATTATTATACCTAACCTTAGGCAGTAATTCTTGAACAGTGTAATCTGCGTCACACAATTGCTCTAATAATGGTTCACATGCCGGTAATATTTCTTTTTCTAATTCCCATAACCAACTATCATATACTTCTTTATGTTGAGGACTGTCGTTAAATTTCTTAGCATTGGCGATTGCAACATCAGTCGCTTTAAGTGCGATGTCAGATGGCACTTTAATTTCGTTAGCCATTGATGCAGTTCGCGCTTGACGACATTCTACGTTTACTGTCGGAACACCATCATATTGGCACTGCAGCTGTAAACCAAAAATTGCACAATAGTCACCAGGAATATCGTTGCATTTTTTTTGTGAATAATATGGTCTTTGGTCACCATTAGGATCATAACCCAATGGGTCTTTTTCTAATACTTTTTGTCCAGGAACAAACATATCTTCAGCAATCACTAACGCATCTAATTCTTGAGCTTGTTTAACAATATGCTTTCGTTGAGGGTTGTTTTGCGATTTGTTTTTTGCTTCTTTAGCTACGTGGTGATCTGAATATTCAACAATATACTGTGGACCAACTACGTTCTTATCGGTAGCTTCCCATACATATGTTTTGTATAAGTGTGCTTGAACTGGATTTATGAGTGTAAGAGTTAGGGTTAATACCCCGAATAATATTTTCATATATAAAACCTCCGTTTTGTCGTTCTTTAGCTTCTTATATATAATTGTGCCAAATATTTCACATTTGTCAATTATTGCATGGGCGTTATAGTGTATATTAGGTCTTTTTTAGACTTTTTACCTATAATTTAAGGTAAGGCTTATGAGCGCATAGGGAGTAAAAACAGCTTAGGTTTGATATTTTTCATAAACGCGCAGAGCGAAAGGTAAATCTGGGGTATATAGCTTAAATTTGTTGATTTTACCCCTATATCGTGGTTTAACTAAGAAAAAGCTTTTTTGAGGGAAAGTTATGAAAAGATACCTAATAATATGCGTTTTATCAGTTTCGACGATATATTCGCATTATCAGTCAGGCTGGCTTAAAGACTACTTAGGACATAGGCATTTTATTCATGCATTGTATCAAACGGTCGTGCATAAATTAAAACCATTGCAGCAATCAGTGGTGGCAATCTTAAAAAAGAATAATCACTTATGGACACAGAATCATGAGTATTCTAAACGTATGGCGTTTTCACGAGTAACTCAAAAATATGAATTATCTGAGCAAGAACGAGATTATGTATTTTTACGAACTAAAAATGTTCATACAAGATTAGAAGAATTATTAGGACAACCTATTGATTTAAAAGCAATTCCCCGAATTGGCTTTTGTTTTAGTGGTGGTGGATTTAGAGCAATGGTTTCAACTCTTGGTTTTTTAAAAGGAGCACAACAGATTGGATTACTTGATTGTTGTACCTATATGGCAGGTTTATCTGGATCTGCATGGGCATTAGCTCCATGGATTGCTTCGGGCAAAAGTATTGATACTTATTTGAATGAGTTACATTACAAAATTGAAAACGGCATCGGTACGCTCTATAAACCATGGCAAGCAAAACAGGTTTGTGATTTATTGATTACCAAAATGTTCAATAGACAGTTGTTATCAACGGTAGATATTTATGGACCGTTGTTAGCAAATACCTTATTAACTGACTTAGGTGAAAATTCAATTACGCGAACCTTCACTAAAACTCATAAGAAGGTGAAAAAGGGAATTTATCCCCTTCCATTGTACACTGCATTAGCTACTAATAAAGATCCATATGAATGGATTGAATTTTCGCCATTTCATATTCAAAACTGTTCTAACGCGCCGTTTGTTTCAATTCCAATATGGTCTTTTGGAAGATCATTTAAAAAAGGTATTTCACAAAACTATTCACCAGAACAAACATTAGGATATTTTTTAGGAATATATGGATCAGCATTTGGTGTTGATATGCACGATATTATTCAGATTCTTAATACAACCATCTCTAATATGGATTCTCAATTACCAGATGGTACTGCGCATTATTTGCAGCGCGTATTACAAACCTTGGCTGATGGACCGTTAGACGAAATGCGCCTTATACCATCAATGCTACCTAACTTTATGTACGAAATTGCTAATACACGTTTTGAGGAGCATAAGCGATTAACGTTAGTAGATGCTGGCATTGATTTCAATTTACCATTGGCTCCGTTACTTAATACTGCGCGTGATCTTGATATTATTATTGTATACGACGCATCAACTACGGTTCGTAATGGTAAACATTTACTACGTGCTGCTCGGTATGCACAAGTTCATGAATTGCCATTTCCTGATGTAGTAAATAAACCTTTGGGTAGGGAATTAATAACCGTATTAAAAAGCCAATTAGATCCAGAGGCACCTATAATTGTATATATGCCTCGTATTGCTAATCCTGCATATGGCGAATTTGATCCTGAGAATCATATGCCAATGGGTTTCTGTGCAACGCTAAATTTTACTTATTCGGCAGAACAAATTGATATGTTATCAGGTCTTCCGGCATTTACTGTTCAAGAACAATCGCAAGTAATTTTTGATGTTATTAAAGATGTTATTGAACAGAAGACTGCACGTTTAATTGTTTAATTTTTTATGAGTGCGGGCCCGCACACCTTAAAAAGAGTTTTGGTTTATTGTTTTGCCATTAGTGCATTAACTCTGAAGATATTTGCCAGAGAGAAATGGCTATATGTATAAACGAAATAAACAAGTAACAAGTGTGTGCGATTTTACCCGATTGGGATGTGGTAAAGATTCCGCGACGGCGGATGTGTTTTATGACCATAGTTGTACTCCTAATGGTGCATGTTTGAGATATGTTAACTCTTACTGTATTTTGAGTTTTAACATAAAAAAATTATTGTGACAACATATTTTTGAACAAGGCTTTAGAAACAGTAGCGGAATGAATGTGCCCACTATTAAATATGCTTATTTTTTATACATATGAATTCTACTTAACCATCCTGTTAAAAATTGAGCTTCATTTCGTTCAGGGGGGCTGTTTTTAACTCGTAGACGTAACAATGATTCAGCTTGAGTAATAAATTGTTTTAAAGCAGTTCCCGGGTCATTGCTATGCGTAGATTCTAATACATGAACTAATCCCCAGCCTTTATTGTCATAACGTTCGTTGGCGTTAAGGCCGGTTCCTTTAAAATTGGTATAGTCAATAAGAGCAAAGATACCTTGAGGTGTTTGAAGCAATAAATTAAATTGTTTGAGTAATTGCTTATTGTTTTTAATAGCATCTGATTTTAGAGCAGTTTCCAACCGATGAACCATGAATTCAACTTGTGTATCGAGCGTATGCAAAAGTAATTGTTGGAGTTCTCGTGATTGATCACTTGAACGTTTTTGCATGAAATCTTCACGATTATTCCAGGGAAAAAACTTTGGATCTAACCATGAAGGAATAACGATTTTTTTGGAAACCATAAAATCTATTAATGCAGGAAAGGTTTGTTCAAAGCGAGCATTACATGAGCAGGGTAACCAAATAAAATGCCCTATACCAAATGAAGGAAATTCTTCTTTTGGATTCCAAAATAATAATTTATTAGGGTCATTGCAAGATTCATTGAACCAAATTTTATGACCAATCTTTCTAAGTTGCTCAGTATTTAACGTTATTTTTGGTGTACTATTGTTAAACGTTTTAGCTACTACTAGTAGTAGTAATAGAATCGGTAGTTGTAATACCGCTAATTTCTTTATCATGGTCAGTTCCAATGTTTAAAGTTAAAGACTCACCTCTTGGACCTTTTATTCGAGATTGCAGAGAATCAAAGTCTGCGTTGAGTGGAACGATTAAAAGTTCTTTTTTTTCTCTTCCCTCTTCATCTTTTATATTAATGAATTTCATTTTAAGGGAATGCCTGTCACGTAATAATTCATGTAAATTATTAAGCTTGATTTGAGCCTTTGAGCGATTATCGCCATTTTTATCTATGAGTTTTGTTAATTTTTTTATGATTAAAAGAAAGCTGGTACCAGGCTCTAAATGATTAAATATTACTTCTTCAGTTGATACATATTTTAAATATAACGCTAAATTTCCTGCGGCTGAAAAAATTGAAACATACTTTTTATCATTTTTAAAATCAGATGCTTTACAAGTGCCGTTTAAATTAAATGCAGCTAATGATAGAAAACAAAAAGCATCTTCGCATACAAAACCTGGTAGATGTGGAGGCATTGTAGAAATTGCTTCCCACACAAATTGATAAGCTCTTGCGCTGTTATTTCTACTTAAATAATATCTTGCGCACAATGCAGCAGCATGAGCACTGCGTTTTTCTTTTGTTGCACGCTCAGCCAGTGCATCCGCCTTTTCAATATCTATGCTTGTGATTCCAGGGTAACCTTGGGAATAGAAATGAGCTAAACAAATGAGGGCAATTGGATTATCATAAGCAGCGCCAACACGAAAAAATTCAAAAGCCTTTAAAAGATTTTTAGGCACCCTTGTACCTGCAATTTCATGATCTTTTAAATGTATTTCTCCATATCCAGCTAATATTGTAATGTTCCGACTCACCGCAGCAAAAAGTTCTATTGTTCTTTGGTCTCTTTGCCCATCAGCAACAGTTGTGGATTTTTGTAAGTCAAATGTTGCAGTTTGCATAAGAGGGGCTAAAACATTTGCTCGTAAATTTTGTAATTTTTCGCGCTTAGAATTTTTAGCTTTAAAATATTCTTGTTCAAAGACCAAGGCATCGTGAATAATTTTGTAAGGGAATGCAACCTTCCGATCTGGTTTAACAGAAAGTGCACAAAGTTTTTCAGGTATATTTAATTCCGATAATTGTTCAAAATCTTGTAACAGTGGATTTTTAAAAACTTGAAAAAATTGTGCCCATAAAACTATTTGTTCAAAGGGCGACGTGTGTAATTGAGATGCGGCAATATAATATATCGCTTGAGGATATTGGTTTTGGAGCCGTTTTAAATCTTTATATGCTTCTTTCTTGGGTAGCCCAGACATAGCACAAGTGATTGCATGCGCTAACTCGCACAATGATTTAGTATCATTTTTTTCAGTAAATAATTCTTTAAACTGGGGAGTTATTTTTTTGTGAACTGCATTACGGATTTCATTGGTGCCACAAGCATATATCTTTTTTAATTGCTCAAATGCTTCAAGAGGATTATTTTCTATTAAATGTCTTTTAATGTGTAAATATATTTCTATTGATTCCATTTCTACTGCAGTTTTCTGTGTAAAGATTCCAGAAAAAAATTTTGTAGTTGCAGCATTATGCATTTTTTTAATGAGCATACTTGCGGTGTCTAATAAAGGTATGGGTTGTGCATCAAGAGTTTGATTTTCTAATGCACATAGAGCTAAATAAGCCGCTAATACTGCAGGATGAGATTTCTTAAGTTTAAATTGTTCTACCTTAGATTCAATGGCAGCTTTTTGTTCCGTTGACCACCCGGTATAACAATAGTGCTTAGGATTGTCTTGAGAATCGCTGGAATATAGTGGTATTGAGAATACAAATAATATGTTCAATGCTATATAAACAAACATTATAACATCCTAAAATATGCGATTTACAATTTTACAATTACTTTCTTGTTTATATATTATTGTGTTATGTAAGGGTATATATTAGCTTGTTAAAAAGTATATTATAGACGGAGAGAGCTATGATACAAAAATTGATAGGTATTACTTTCTTATGCTTGGTTCTAACCCTTGTCTCAAATCCTGGTGGTTCAGTTGACGATGAAGAAGATTATCACCCTACAATAATTGTTATTGCACTTCTTCTAACTCCGCCACTACAAGTAGTAGATAATGCATTAATAATCGCTCAAAAATCTACAGATGCAATGTTATCAACTTCGCAGCGGTCCCTCCCGCTACTTACGGGAGATGCAATGGGAAGCGGTGATCTATCGAGCTCAATGGTTTTATCTTATGAACCTGCTGTAACTGTTCCAACTATGCCTTTAAAAATTGCTGATTCAAAATATGCTCAAATTAATCCACAACCAACATGTGGGGCAGGATTGAGCATTATGTGGGCAGCATTGCGCAACCTTACACCTTGGCAATCTAAAGGGCCAATTAAGTTAAAAAATAGCTAACATGTTTCATTTAATATTTCAGTTGCTTTACGAATAATCATTGTTGCTTCTTCTTCTGTTAGAATCCCAGATCTTAGGCCTTCAACGGCAATATTTACAATACCGCCTAATATATTAATTAGATTAGGTCCTAATACTTTAGGATTTTTTGGGTCTTGTACGATATTAAAAAAGCTGGCAACCATATTAGCAAATTGAGCAAGCACTAATTTTGGCATATGTTCGTCTTCTTCAACATATTTATCTGGGTTAGTTTGTGATTGAGCAGGTTTATTGGTCGAAGGTTTTTGAGGCTTTTTTGAGATTTGAAATGAACGTGGTAGCAATAATGACTCAGTTGCGATCAAGCCAAATGTAGATAACAAAGTTAAACAAAATAATAAAAATTTCATTAATAACACTCCCTTTATGATCATGTAGATTTTGATTTCTATTGGTCATATTATAGCAATATATGACCTTGTCAGATCAATAGTGAGTGTAAAAACGAGAATTAATCCTTAACTTCCACATCATGTTCAAGAATTTTGTCTTTGAATACCAAAACTTGTAGCACGCGTTTATTACTGGCTTTTTGAACTTGAAAGGTAAACGTTTTATAAATAATACGTTCACCAATTTTGGGTAAATGTTGTAATTGTTCAGTCAAAAAGCCACCAAGAGTGAGCGAGTCTTCACTTTCAAAAGTAATATCTAAATGATCTGAAAGATCTTCTAGTGAGGTACTGCCATCAACCAACCAGCCGCCTTGCTTAAGCGTAACAATTTTTTCATTTGCATTCTCATGCTCGTCACTAATATCGCCAACAATTTCTTCTAATACGTCTTCTAGGGTAATGAGCCCGGTGATAATACCATGCTCATTAATTACCATAGCAATATGCTGGTGCTGTTGACGTAATTCACGCAATAGCTGATTAACCTTCATGCTTTCAGGCACAAAGAAAATGGTACGAGTTATATCTTTAAGAGGTTTATCTTCATTTTTTGAAAGTAGAGTGAAGACATCTTTTAAATGGACCATTCCTACAACGTTGTCTAGTTTATCAGCATACACAGGCAAGCGAGTGAAGTGGTGCTTTGAAAAAATGTTTAATGTTTCTTTTATAGTAGCTTTGGCACTTACAGAAATAATTTCAGTTGCAGGAACCATGATTTCTTTAATAGGGATGCTACCTAAATCAAAAATATTTTGTAACATCTCTGTTTTTTCAGTTTCAATTAATCCTTTTTGATTAATGTAACTAATCAAGAACTGAATTTCTTTTTCTGACGATACCCATTCAGTAGAACTTTCATCGGTTTTATTACCACCAATACATGAAATAATAAAATCTGAAAATTTTGTTAAAAAGCTAACAATAGGATAACAAACATAAAATAATATATTGATAATCCACAATGTTGAATTGAACAATTTATCGCCACGACTTTTAGCAATATTTTTTGGAATAATTTCTCCAAAAATAAGAATTGCAAGAGCAGCCATCCCAATGCCAACTGAAAAACCTAACCCACTTGAAAGATTCAATCCTGCGAATAATTGTTCGGTAATACTGGTAGCCAATGCCGCACAAATCATATCCGCTAAATTATTTGCAATAAGAATAGTGATTAATACGCGATGAGGATTTTTTTCTAAGGTATCAAATAAAGAAGCATAACGAGTATTAGTTTGTGCGAGCTCTTTTAACTTAAATAATCGAAGAGCTGTAACACTGGTTTCTAAAAATGAAAACACTGCACGAAATGCTAGTGTAATAAAAAAAAATGCTATCGGTGCAGTAACTGATTCAATACCTGGACTACCCATAAACCTTTCTTCCTTGTCACGCGTGTGTTTAAGGCCACTGGCCGTTAGTTTTCTAACGGCTCTTCTGGTGGCATATTTTCATCTATTTCTCTTTCAAAGAATGAGCGGAGCTTTTTACTACGAGATGGATGACGTAACTTGCGTAATGCTTTCACTTCAATCTGTCTAATACGTTCACGAGTAACTGAGAAGTCTTTACCAACTTCTTCAAGTGTATGCTCAGAAGCAACGTCGATACCAAAGCGCATTTTAAGAACTTTTTCTTCACGAGGAGTAAGTGTTTTGAGCACTTCACGCACACGCTCTTTTAAGTCGTTATTTGCAACAGTATCTGACGGTGAGGTATCAGTTTCACTTTCAATAAAATCTTTAATTGAAGCATCTTCACTATCACCAACCGGTGTTTCAAGTGAAATTGGTTCTTTGGAAATTTTAATGATGTTCTTAATTTTCTTTTCATCAAGATTAAGCTCTTTTGCAAGTTCAGCATGCGTTGGTTCGCGGCCGTGTTCTTGAATAAAGGTACGCTTGATCTTGTTGATCTTATTAAGTGTTTCAACCATATGAACCGGGACACGAATTGTTCGCGATTGGTCAGCAATCGCACGAGTAATTGCTTGGCGAATCCACCATGTTGCATAGGTAGAGAACTTGTATCCGCGTTCGAATTCAAACTTCTCAACCGCTTTCATAAGACCGATATTACCTTCTTGAATCAAATCAAGGAAGTGCAATCCACGGTTTACATATTTTTTTGCAATATTAACAACGAGTCGTAAGTTTGCTTTTGCAAGATCATCTTTTGCTCGTTTATCTTTTGCTTGTCCAACAAAGAATTGTTGGTAATACGCAATCATTTCTTGCTTAGGCAAGCCTACTTCAGCTTCAAGCTTTTTGATGCTTTTAACAGCACCACGAAGTATGTGTTCATGTTCTTGCAAATCATGAACCTGTTCAGAAGAAGGCGAGGTCACTGCTTGCAACTTTTTAATATATTGCTGAGTAGTAATAACTAAATCTTCTTTTTCATGAATTTTACGGATGAATTTTTCAATTTTTTTACCAAGCTTGCGTATGAGCTTATTGGCAAGCTTAATAGAACGAATCGTTTCACCGATTTTTTCTTTATTTTGCTTTACTTTACCAAGCATCTCTTTCTTTTTTGCATCAGAATCGAGTTTGCCACGATAGCTATGGTAAATTTTGTCTTCACTATCAATTAAATCTTTAATATGATTGATGGTTTGCATTAGACCTTTGCGCTCTTCATCAATCTTAGGACTATTTTCTTCGTCAAATTCAGAGAACTGAATAACGTCTTTTAAGGGAAGGCTATTTTTTGATAAACGCTCAGCAATTCCTAAAAATTCTTTATGAATAAACGGAAAATGAGAAATTGAATCGATTGATTCACGTTTACCGCTTGCAATTTGATCGGCAATAACGGTTTCAGTTTTTTTGTTTAATAATGGAATTTTACCAATATCTCGCAAATAACATTTTACCGGGTCGGTAATTTGAGTTGCGCCGACTTCACGAACCGCTTCGCGTTCTTCATCTTCTTCATCTGCATCGTCGCCATCTTCCTCGTCTTCAAATTGATCACCATGAAGATCTAATGAAGTTTCAAGCTTTGCTTTAATGTGAACGCGTGAAGGTTCATCTTCCTGACCAAGCGCATCGATATCACCTTGATCGCCTTCAAGCTCTTCAGCCATCACCAATTCAATGTGTTCTCGCTCAAACGTCTTTAAAAGATCATTTGTTTCAACTTCTGAAAGATGGTTTTTTTCACCGAACTCAATAACTTCTTCATACGACAATGCGCCGCCTTTGCGACCTTTTTCGAGTAATTCTTCAATTAACTCTTTTTTAAGATCAACACCGGTGACATCTTTTTTTGAAGTAGCTTTTTCTTTGCCAGATTTTGGCACCTTAGGAGAGCTTTTTAAGCTAACTTTAGGTGCAATTGCTTTTTTCTTCTCAACTGGCTCGATTGTCTTTTTGTTGGCAACCGGTTCCACTACACTTTTAACAACTTTTTTAGGCTCAGGAGTTTTTTTCTTCTGAACTTTTTTAGCAGCAGGTTTAACAGCTACTTTAGTTTTTTTTGAGACAGTTTTAGACAATGTCTTTTTCATAGTACCGATATTCCCCCTATTAGAGCGTATCGCGATGGATTAATTTTTTTTTGAGTGTTACAAATTCCTGTAATAATTCATTTGCTTTCATACTATCTCCTGCATGTCGTGCATGCTCTAACCGTACCATGATATCTTGCACGATAGCTTTCCAGTGTTTCTTTTGAAGCTGTTCAACCAACTGATCAAATTGCTTGGATGACAATGTCATCCGCTCATAGGTTAACAGTACTTGAGAAATCCACTGCTGTTCATCATGGTTTAGTGTTTCAAAAAAAGTACTAAATTCAAGCGCGCTATTACTTTCTTTTTGATCACGCAATCTACTTAGTATATCGTTAAATGGTTCAGGAAGATAGGTGATTAAATAATTCTGATTGTCAAGATTTAACAATGAGATATTATTCATGATACCAAAAAATATATTTTTTTCCAGGTGAGGTATCTGTTCGAGCGTTATTGCAAGTTTGCTATCTTGTCCACTTCCAATTTTTTTAGGGCTTTTCTCTGAATTTGTCTGTTGAGTAGTTATTTTACCACTAGCTCGTTCTAGCTCACCTTTGAGGGCTTCAAACGGTATTTGTAGGGTTTGAGCTGTTTTTAAGAGTAAAATATCTTGTTTTAACTGATCATCCAGTTTAGAAATGAGGGTAATGATTTCGCGAGAAAGCGTTATTTTTTCACTCAGTGGTTTATGGCTAAAATCGGAGCCCATGCGATTAATATAAAAAAGAAGAATATCTTGAGATTGGTCTACCAAAGGCTGCAGTGAGTTGCCTTTTGATAAATATGAAGCAGGGTCCAACCCAGTAGGTAATGAAACTATTTTTAGTTCTAGGCTTACTTGCCAACAAAGATGTGCCAGGCGTAAAATTGCCTGTTGGCCTGCGCTATCACCATCGTATACTACATATACGTTTGTGGCGTAACGGGCTATCTGCTTAAGGTGGTCAGAAGTGCAGGCAGTTCCTAAGGTTGCTACCGTATTGGTAAACCCAGCTTGCGCCATAGCAATACAATCGGTATATCCTTCAACAATAAAAACGCATTCATTTTTTTGAATACTTTTTTTAGCCAGATCTAAACCAAATAATAAACTACCTTTAGTAAAAAATTCATTTTCTTTGGAATTGTAATACTTTGCACGTGTATCATTTTCTTTAAAGATTCTTCCACCAAAGCCGCAATAGTTGCCCATATTATCTTTAATTGGAAACATTATGCGCTCTTCAAAGGGACTGTAGAGCACATTTTTGCCTTGTAAAATAAGTCCTGCTTCAGTTAAATCAGCAAGTAAAATATTTTGAGCATTCATATCTTGTAAAAATTTTTTTATTGAAACCAATCCACCCGGGAAGAAACCAATGTTGTAATAGGTGATTGCGTTTTGGGTAATTGCTCGCGCGCTCATGTATTGTTGAGCAATTGCAGTTTTTTTTAACTGTTGATGACACCATTGTGCCACAACCTCACACAACTGAAAATAATGTTTTTTAAGTTGGGTAGATTGTGTAGTTTCATGAGTGTTAGGTAAATCGAGATTATATCGTTTAGCTAAGATTTGTGTTGCTTCAATTTGGGTGCAGTTTTCCATTTTTGCCATGAATGAGATGACATCACCGGTAGCATGACAGCCAAAACAATAAAAAATGTTTTTCTCAGGGCTTACCGTAAATGAAGGTGTTTTTTCATGATGTAACGGACAAATACCTTTCCAATAATGGCCGGCTTTTTTGAGCGTTGTATACGCTCCGATTACATCAATAATCGCAACCTGTGATTTTATATATGCAAATGCATTCATAGTTTTGATTTAAGCACCAAGTTAGGTTGTTTTGAAGTCCACCAATATCCCACTAAACCTAGTATAGTCAAAAAAATCGCAATTGTCTGGTTTATAGATAAAAAAAACTGTGAAGTTTTCAGCCATAAAGTTTGGTCATTTCTCCAGATATCTACAACAAAACGTTCAACTCCTATACACATAAGATACAGACTTAACAACTGACCTGTTTTGTAAGGTCTCTGTGAACGCCATACCATGCACAAAAAAATAATGAATAAAAATAATGAACTATATAATTGCGTTGGATGAAGTCGCTCAATTGAGCCAGTGGCTGCTTGTACAATAATTGCCCAGGGAGTGCTGCATGTTTTACCAAAACAGCATCCGGCAAAAAAACAACCAATTCGTGATATTGATTGTAAGAGTGGTGCATAAATAGCTGCGCGGTCAAACAATGCAATCGCCCGGATCTTATTAAAATATAAATACAGCGGCATAGTAACTAGTAATGCTATTATTGCTCCTAAAACTGAAAATCCACCTTGCCATAAAGCAAAAAAATCATACCACTGAGTGAAATCAGATTGCTCAGTAAAAACAAATAATAATCGACCACCAATAACTGCAATTAATATACTCAATGATAATGCATTATATAAATGATCAGTAGATATTAATTGTGGCCTGATAGAATCTTTAATTAATAAGTACGTAAAGATTATCAACCCGATGGCTATAAAAAATCCATAACTATTTATTGCTAATGGCCCAAAAAGAGGAAATATTACGCCCGGCATATAAACTCCATTTATTACATTTAAAAGTTATTAACCTTCAACTCGAGTTACTTTAACCGGAGTAGCTCCATTTTTAAAAACTACACGCCATTCATTATTCCAAGAGAAACGCATATCAAGTTCTTTGGCTTTAGGGTCAAGTTCAAATTCGATTTCTTTTGAGCCCTTTCTTTTACCGTTTGCAAATTCATAATCGTATCTGACCATCATTTTTTTAGAAGCTTGGATTGATATGGTTTTACCAGGTGCAATTTCTTGCCCATTTATTTTAAAAACAAATTTATTTGGGGTATATGAAATAAAGCCCCATTTGTAGGTGGTGTCTTTTTTGTAATCAATATTATTACTGATACTAATATCCGATTCTGGTGTTGCTTTGGTATCTGATTCTACCGATGAAGGCTTTGAACTAACTACAATAGGTTTTTGTTCAGATTTAATAATGGCAGGTGTTTGTTTTCTTTGTATTTTTTTTGTTTTGCAAATTGGTTTAATGGTGCAAACATTCAGAATCAAAAATAATGATAAAAAATATGCTTTCATGACTTTTTCCTATTTCATATTGTTTTATTCTCTCTAGCTTAGTAATATTGCCTAAGATTTCAACTAACATTCATAAAGGCATAAATAATGCAGTTAATGACTTTTGCAATCTTATTGACGGTAACTGTTAGTACAATACAAGCCGGTGAAAATTCTCCACGCCAAGGACAGCTTGCTCATTGGACAGTAATCAAAGTTAAGGCACCGCGTCCTCCCCAAAGGGAAAAAAATGATACACAGATGCCACCAGCCTCAGAAGAAATAGATCGGCCGCGCTCACCAAAGGCTAGTTAATTTTTGCAGATATTATTAGGCTATAAAAAATACAAACGGCTGATATGAAGTATAAAAAGCATTTATTTTATTGCTCACTAGAGCTCGCTTACATTCTTTTCAGGCTCAAACTACCGCATTAACTGAATCTGTTGATGAGCAACCAAGACCACAATTATTGGTTCAATTTAATCAAGAACACCATAAAAAAGCTGATGCTATTTTTTAAAGGAATATTGACGAAACGAATATTATTTTGTGCGTTACGATTAAGTAATAGCGGACTATTTGCAAGTGAATCTACTAGAGAATCTGCCGTAAAAATGTCTTGTAAGACTACACCAACGCTTATAATTTCTTTAAGCGAACATACTAATAAATTAATAGCAAACGGTTCGAATTATGTGCTAACCCAAGTCGCTCCACAAATACCTGATGCTGCTGATAACAAAACTGTTCAAGCGTATTAATGGATACAAGATACTGGAATAGAAAATGTTTTAAGCGAATCATTAGTGATAGATGGTATGAATTTGGTATTAGGGAAAGTTTTAGAGAGTGAGGATTATGATAATGCCTGATCAGGCATGTTTTAATATAGCATTTGATAAGGCATGCTTTGATAAGGGATGGGGCGAATTTAGAAAAACGGTTAATTTGGTTGTTAATGAATCAACAAATTAAAAATGGCACAGATTTGAAATGGCTAACTCCCGCTAATCATCCGGTAAAGTTTGTGACCATGAATGCTGGATTGAGTAATCAAAATGCATTAGCTATTGCGATGGTATTGCAGTTAGTTCCTCACCAAATCCAACAAAGCCTTACAGCTCCTAGATAAATTAACTTATACCAAAAAAAGCTAGGAATCTATTGAGCTTTTTTTTTATTTAGATACTAATTTTTCTTACTCTTTAATTACTACACGTATATACAGTGGCGGTCTATAGCTTAATGAGTAATTAGGAGTATTTTCGTGCCATAGCGTAAGTTTATCAGCCAATAAATCGCCAATACTTACACCATCAGTAATGTCATAATCAAAGTTATATTCAAAATCTATTATTATGCCGGTAATTGAAAGTACTGTTTTAAGGGCACTAAATGTATTAATAAAGTCTTGCGTTCGTGCATACACACGTATACGGCATTTATTTTTTTCAGTAAAAGGTATTCTACGGCTTTGGCCATGCTTAACTTCATAGCCGTTTATGTAATAACGAGCCTGAGAAATAACTGCTTTAACAGTTTCATTAGTAGTGGCATTATTAATTGCTAACGCATTGTTAGTAACTTCAACTAAAAACTGATTTTTGGGTTGCGCGGCATCAGGACCAGAAATATAGTCATTTGCTTTGCATAGCATCTCAAAACCATATTCGAAGGGTTTTCCAATAGTAAGTGCAGCTGATTCTAGTTGATTGAAAAATGCGCTGGCCGAAGATGAAATAAGCGCAAGAAGTAAAAGATACTGTTTCATAATGTTTTTCCTTTGCTAAGTAATTTAATGCCGTTATAACAAGATTTAGCTTATATTAAGCCTATCAGATAAGTCCTTTTAACACAAAGGGGTGGGTCTAACTCAATTATAAATATTTTCAATTATGCAATATCAGTAGTCTTTTACCTGAAGGGTATCAATTTCAGGTACAAAATTAGGGGGCATGTTAATTTCAGCCGCAGTGATTTCCAAGAGATTTGCGTTCTCTGGAAGGGCGAAACCCAAGGAATTGCTACATTTGGTAAACGTGCAACGGTAACCGTCACGCGTGATAGTATATAGGACCAATGCGTTAAATTCTATGAAATTTGCACCATTGGCATCAAACTTAACACATGCTCATGGATACAAGTTAAAAGGCGTTGGTGTTTGAGGAGTAATACCTTCGGATTGGCATTGTGAGGCTTCTAGCATGCTAAATTCACGCAGGGGGTATTTTTCAAGGCCCATAATTACTAAAGCAATAGCTTTAAAGGTTGAGATACTAGTTGGAATCATATTAGTAATTGTTACAATGCATTGGATGGTAAGATTTAAAGTGAGCGCCGGAAGAGATTTTGGAGGAGTTTGATATTCAGCATGAGCCAGGGTGCATAGTAAGGTTAAATAAGCTGTTAACACAAGACGATTCATGAAGTCCTTTCTAAATGTGTAATATATTTTCTTGTGTACTCCGTGCTCCATATAGACTCTCTTTTTTTAACTGCTTTTAAAACAGAATTATTTACCTGTTTCTCGCGCCTTAAATATTAATATTGAAATGGCAGCGGGTGTCATACTTGGAATTAATGAAGCTTGAGCAATTGTTTTTGGTCGAACCTTATTTAATTTTTCTTGCATTTCACGTGACAAACCGGGCACATCAGTATAATTAAAAGTATCAGGAATTTTTAATGTTTGATACTGCAATGCTTTTTGAACTTCGCGCTCTTCGCGCTTGATATATGGTTCATATCGAATTTGAGCATAAATATTTTGCAAACCGCGTTCAGACATTGGTTTATTAATAGTTGTTTGCATTTGTTCTTTATTCCACTCAACTTCACCAAATAATTTTAATAACTCAACATGGGAATAACCTGCACGCAAATCAGTAAGTGTTTGGTTAATGATTTCCTTCTCGTGCGAAAAGTCTTTATATAATTGTTCTTCAATCAAGCCCATCTTATAGGCACGATCGGTTAACCGTAAGAATGAGTTATCTTGTCGCAACAATAAGCGTCGTTCGGCGCGTGAAGTAAACATACGATAAGGTTCGTCAACACCCATAGTAACTAAATCATCAATCATGATGCCAATATAGCTTTCATTACGATTTAAAATAAACGGTTCTTGGCCGGTTTGTTTTAAGTGAGCATTAATACCGGCAATAATTCCTTGTCCAGCCGCTTCTTCATATCCGGTGGTACCATTAATTTGGCCAGCTAAAAATAAACCATTAATTGATTTAAGTTCTAATGAATGGTGTAACTGATTTGGTAATACGTAATCATATTCAATTGCATAGCCAGGGCGAGTAATAACAGCTTCTTCAAACCCTTTAATAGTGCGAATATATTGTTTTTGAATTTCGTAGGGTAGGGAAGTTGAAATCCCATTTGGGTACACTTCTTCAGTAGACGCACCTTCGGGTTCAACAAATACATGATGCCCTGTTTTGTCTTTAAAGCGCGAAACTTTATCTTCTATTGAAGGACAATATCGAGGGCCGATGCCTTTAATATTGCCAGAGTACATGGCAGATAAATGTAAATTGTTTCTAATAATTTCATGCGTGCGTTCGTTGGTATGGGTGATATAGCAAGCATGAGAAGATTGCACATTTTGCGGATAAAACTCAAACAAATAGTTTAAGTTGTCAGGTTGTTGCATCTCCATTTTGGTAAAATCAATAGAGCTACGTAGTAATCGAGGAGGGGTTCCGGTTTTTAACCGGCCCATATTGATACCCATATTTTGTAAAAATAATGATAAGTTAATAACTGCTTCTTCACCTTGACGGCCCGAAGAATAATTAACTTTACCAATGTGCACTAAGCCATTTAAAAAAGTTCCGGTAGTTAGAATTATACATGGTGCTCTAAATTCAGCGCCATCGCGTGTGCGTACACCTCTGACAGTGCGTGTTTCATCAATAAATATTTCTTCTACCATGCCCATGCGCAAGCTTAAGTTGGGCATATTTTCAAGAACTTGTTTGCTTAATTTATTGTAGGCATATTTATCAATTTGTAGACGCAGTCCTTGAACTGCTGGGCCTTTACGAGTATTGAGCATGCGGGCTTGAAGGTAAGTGCTTGAACATAGTTTTGGCATTAATCCGCCAAGTGCACTAATTTCGTAAACAATATGGCCTTTGCCAACGCCGCCAATTGCCGGATTACAAGGCATTAAACCAATATTGTCTAAATTCAAAGTAATCATAAGAGTACGAGAACCCATTTTGGCAGCAGAGTGCGCGGCTTCAATGCCGGCATGCCCACCACCAACTACAATTACATCAAAATCGTACGCAAATTGTTTCATGCTGTTTTTTCGTAATCCGTTAAAAATAAGTATCCCTAGGATTATTTCCTAGGGACTATTGTACTTGAATTGTAGGCCTATAACAAGGTTTTTACTATTTTAACAGTAAAACATAACCATCCATTTCCCCTGAAATAGTAACCAAAATCATTTTTATATAATTATATTATTAGCGATGTAGTCTTGAACGCATTACTCTCAATAATTCGTGTTGATTTGTTGCTGCAGGTGCAGCAAGACTTTTAACAATCAATAAACGTACTTCAGCAATTTTAGCAGCTATATCTGGAAACTCTATTTGCTTAAGCAACTGCTCAAGCATGCCAAGTCTATTATCAAGTTGTTTTAATGTAGAAGCTGAGGTTAATTCAACCAGCACCGGTTTAAGTTCGCCTACTAAATCAATAGCACTTTTATTGTTTTGGTGTTTTTGCAATACGAATTTTACTCGTTCAAGGCGTTTATAAATTTCGCCGAGAATTTCATGAGTAATGGTGAATACTTGCTTGAGCAAAGCGTCATTCGAGTTGGCTTGTATATGAGTGTTGAGTTTATCTAACACATTAATACGTAATTGTTGAAGTTTGGCATCAAAACGTTTGATGTATGAGCCATACGTTTCTAAGTTATTGGAATCGATGAAACTTTTAATAAGTTGTTCAGCATCGTCAATAAAGTGAGAAATATAGCCTGAAACTTCATGAACCACCACGCGTTGGTTGTGGTTGAAGTGCATATCGCCAAAATTTTCTGCCAGAAGAGCCGGTGATACCGAGCTCAGTATCAATAAAAGTGAAAACACTTTTATTTTAAAGTTGATTGATTTCATATCAATACTCCAGTCTCGAAATTACTTATTTTATATGTCCCTATAATTCATATTGATAATTACTAGTTTAAACTAAGCTCTTACCAAGTCAAATGGCCTCTCAATATGTTGATTAAGTGAGCTTATCCGTTATGCTTGTAACTCTAGTCAAATATGCTACTTTTTACTACAATTATCCTTTTTACCACGGAGAATAGCCTTATGATACACTTTTTCTTCGATAATTTTAATACCTATTGGTCAATTTCAAGTCCATTTCCATTATTCTTTATCGCTTTTGCAAGCTCGTTTGTATTAATGGCAGTGTTTAGCTTTTTTTTTATTTACAAATCGAAACAAATATTCAGTGCAAAATCTCGCCCATTAACCCCCGATACACACAAGGTAAAGGACAATATACCCACTATGGGGGGGGTATGTATTCTTGCTTCAGTAATTATTGGTACAATGGCAATGGGATTATATTCTGCCACAACATTAATTATTTTAGTAGGCACAGTTTTTTCAGGTTTAATAGGTGGGTTAGATGATTGGGGAAAAATTACCAAAAATTGTGGAATTTCTGCCCGTCTAAAGTTTTTATTACAAGTTTTTGCAGCAACAATAACTATGATTGCGCTGTTATATAACGGACTTGATAGTTCAATATATATTCCGTTTATTAACATTACTATAAATTCATGGATTATATATTTAATCTGGTCAGTGTTTATTGTAGTAGGAACGAGCAATGCAGTTAATTTAACTGATGGCTTAGATGGTCTTGCAACCAGCTGTTTAATTCCCAATTATATAGTCTTAGGGATTATAGCATTTGTTTTAGGATCATATGATCTTGTGCTCTTGGTAAGTTTATTAGTTGGTTCATGTCTTGGATTTTTGTGGTACAATGCGCATCCAGCACAACTGTTTATGGGGGATGTAGGTTCGTTATCACTAGGAACAGTGCTTGCATTGTTAGCGCTTGTTGCAAAAAATGAATTATTATTACCAATAACGGGAATTATATTTGTAGCAGAAACAAGTTCAGTAATATTGCAAATATGGTCTTATAAATGCCGCAAAAAGCGATTATTTAAAATGGCACCAATTCACCATCATTTTGAATTGTGTGGATGGAAAGAGACTAAAATTACTTCTCGGTTTGTTATTGTAACTATTATAATGTGTCTGCTTGCTTTGGGTGTGAATTTATAAAGAATAAGAATAATTATTCATTTATAGAGAGCAATACCAAAAATTTTAGGTAATGCTTTAAACCATGGGAAATACCGCCAAAAGTATTATTAGTACAGTTGTAGTATTTTATAGCACTATTTTGCTTTGAGAATAAATGGTAATAATAACGCAGGGTTGACAGCTTTATACGCTGTCAACCCTGCCAAAATTAAGGTTTGTGTCTTGGAGAAGAATGAACAATATATTTACCGTCTTCTAATTTAGAAATTTTATAACCTGATTCTTCGGTTACTCCATGTGATAGTCTTTGATGGCGACGAGCATTCGATGCACTTTCCAATAATCGGCCTCTAGATCCGGTAAAGCAATAATCGCAGCGGAATATACGCTCTTCGCAACGAACTCTTGGTGCTTTTAGTTCGCGAGATCCTGACGCTTGAGCAAGATCGATCACAGTAGGTTGCAGGGCTTGTTGTGCGTGTTGAATATCAGGCAAATTAGGAACAGGCTGCGGTGCAGTGTTATATCCGATAGGGCCCAAGGGTCTAGGCCTCGTAGAAGCTAGAAAACTTTGATAACTTTGTAATAAGGCCTCATGTGCCATTTTTTGTTGGGCTAATAATGTTTGATTGTATTGTTGAAAACGCATTTGCTCAACCCAGCGTACTTGCTCAACCCAGTTTACTTGCTCAACCAAGCGTAGTTGTTCTTGTTGTTTTTGTTGCTGCGTTTGGTGCCATTGTAAATGCTTTTGTAATAATGCTAATTGTTGTCGTGGATCAGAAGATGCTACAGGATTTGAATATAGTGCATCTGTTTGTTCTATTAATGTGTGCATTGAGCCCTCTAAAAGAGGTGTTAATCTTGGTTTTTTATGTTCATCAGATTCCGGCTTTTCTTCTGTGCTGGTACGTATCATAAATGTATCTGATGGATTTGGTCGTTTTTCACTTACTACAGAAACGTGAGAACCGGGACGCATTGAACTGCTTGAAGATGATAATGAAGTCAATCCTTCAGCTGCATCAGATTCTAATTCGTCATTTCTACTTAGTTCACAGGTTATGCAGCCTTTTTCTGTACAATGTGTATGTGCGCTCGTTAGCTTATAACCGCTACTAGATGACTTATCACTAGTAATAGTACTACTTGAGTAAGAGAATAAGGCAATTAAGCCTAAAATAAGGGTAAATTTTATAGTTTTCATTTGTTTCTCCATTTAATTTTATGAATCGTATGTATTGTCTATTTTATAATTTAATTCAAAAAGACAATTTTGTCAACTTAAAAATATGATAAAAAGCCTTTAATAATAATGTATAAACCAAATTTATTAAGGTAAAGCTACAAGATAGGCACGAGGCATTAAATGAGCTTTTAACCAAATAAGCTATTTTTAAGCTTCTTAGGGTGGTCTAGCTAATTATAGGATTAGTGTAGTTAGGTCACTATCTGCAACGGCAGATTCTTGAAAGTGGGCGGGCCCAAAAGATTGATCAGAAGGCTCTAAATTTAGGTCGGAAGCTGCATCAAGAGAAATTAAAGAGGCTTGTTATTTAAACCGCCAAGCTATGAGCTGGTTTTGAGCATGATATTTATTATATTCTTCTTTTGCGTAATGCATGGCAGAAGTATTTTCTTTAATACGAGTTAATAAATAAAGCGTATCAAATGATGAGTTATCAAAAGGTGCTGTAAAATTACAAAGTGGTAGGGGTACTTAGATCAGTTGAACTAGTAGAAGAGGTTGATAGAGACGCAGCTAACAGCTCAGTTACGGCAGGATGGTGTTGTCGCCACGCAAATTCGCAAGCAAAGTCGTTAATAATTGCCCTAAATCACGGTAAGTGATTGTGCTGCATCTTTATTCTCTAAAGATACATTTTGCATTAGTGCGTGCTTAACATTTTTCAAAGAATTATCATGTTTTTTTTGATTACGTTTTTTATATGTTCCAAGAGTGGCATACAGTCAAGAAGAGTTATTTAACTCTTTGCTTTCAGTTTTATCATCGTTATTTAAGTGTATAAAATAATCGTGAGCTGTAGGTAGGCGTATTGCATGCACATCAATTGCGTGACTTATAATTACATAATTAGAAACTAGGCTGAAATTTGGGCAAACAGGGTAAACATATTTTAAACTATGCTCTTTAGAGGGATGATAGTTAATGTTATTAACTGCTAACGTTTCAAAGCCATTTTTGTTTGAAGCATTTATATTTTTGAGCCTTACCAACTCTGTTTTATTGACCTTGAATTGAATTAAAAGGTTCAAAACAAAATATATATAAACTGGTAATAAATATAAAATGTAAGTTTTTCATACTAGCCTATTATCTCAAGCAATTTATTTAATCTTTAACTGCCTATCATAGCGAGAAATAATGCATTTTTATATTAAAACTTATTGTTATTCACCGATTAATTTATTGTTACTTCTGATTGATTATGCTTGTAATAATACATACCAATTCCCATACCTAGTATTGTAAGATAAGCAACTAATGTTAGAAAGCCGGCAAACATAAAATTATATATACATGCGGCGAGCAATATAGTGCAACTAACGAGCCCTAAACGTGCGATCCATGGATTAAAGCCCATTTGAGGTCGATGAATATTTGCAATGACTAATGCAATGACACTCAGACTATACCCAATGACAGAGCCAAAAGCGCTTATTTGTTGTAATGGAATCTGTTTTGCTTGAGAAACAAATAAATAGACCAAGCATAAAATGCCCTCAACAAAAACACATGCAAAAGGAATTTGGTGCTTATTCAAACGAGTAAGAAATGAACTGCCAATAATATGACCGTGTTGTGCAAGAGTATATAAGTTCCAATTATTACTAAAAATAATGCCATAACTGCCGCCTACCGCTGAAGCTGCTATTGAAAGATGAAGTACTGCTTCAAGTTTGTGTTGCAATAATGGCATAGTTGGAAACAGCTTAGCTAACAAGGCAGGAAATGCTTCAAGATAACTTGATTGAGCTGCTAATTCAGGGCCCATTAATAAGTAGAAAAAGAATTGATATAAAATCAATAAGCTAATTACTATTGCATACGAAATATAAATTGCTTTAGGCCCATTGCGTTGAGCATCTTTAATTTTGCTACTTAAAGAGCACGTAGCTTCAAAACCCAAGATTGCATACAGCACCAAAGGGAGGGTAGAAGGAATTCCGGATAAAATCATGTTCTGAGGCGTTATAAAATCTCCGCTCAAGTAAAACAACCCGGTAAGCACAATGAATGAAATAGGGATCATTTTTAACACCAAAAATGACCGTTGTATTTGACTGCCCGTTTGCATGTTGAACATATTAAGGGCAACAAACAACGATAATAATAACACATCAAGTACAAATGGATTAAATTGAGCCAAGAATGGGATGATGCTTTGGCATAGTAATATTGAGGTGTGAATAATAAGTCCGGCAGATGCAAGCTTACCGGTAAAATAACTCCATGCACTTACAAATCCCCAGAACGTTGTAATTTCTTTGCGAGCAAAAATATAAAAACCACCTGCTGGGTGGATAGTTAAAATTTGCGCGATCGATAAAATGAGGGGCAAAATCATAATGCCAATAATGGCATATGCTAAACATCCAAACAATGCTGCTCGCTTTGCAAGTATAACGCTATTTAAAAATACACCCGCACCCAACATAATATTAATATTAATAAGTATGGCAGCAGGTAATGATAATTTATGTTCGGTAGACATTAACAAAGTCCTTATTTATTAGAGGAAAATACTTCATAAAGTGCAATAGAAGCGGCTATTGCAGCATTAAGGCTCTCAGCTTTTCCTGGCATTGGTATAGTTAGTTTTTGATCGCATTGTTCTACCCATTCTTGAGGTAATCCATATGCTTCTGAACCAACAATTAATAAACAATTTTTATTAACTAATTCTGAAGGTTTTGTGCCGGCACTTACTACTAACGCGCACAATGATAAATCTTTTTTACGGGCAACCAAATTATTCCAACTTAATTGATATATATCAACATAGCCAATAGTTCCCGCACTTGCCTGAACTACTTTAGGGCTCCAGACATCTGTACCTTCAATGATTACTACGTTTGGTATATTCAAAGCAACACATGTGCGAATTAATGTTCCCATGTTTCCCGGGTCGCTAATTTGTGCAAGGACTAATCCATGCTGCAATTCTTCAATTGTGGGAGCGCACGGTATAGGAAAAACTCCTAACATGCCGCTCGGAGTTGCAGCGGTACTTAATTTTTCCATAACATCTTCAGTTACTTGATACACAGTATCACATGAACTGATCAGTGAATATGCTTCATCAAGTATGCGTTCAGTTACAAAAAAAGTAGTAGGAACAATACCAGAATGAATAAGTGTTGCGCAGGTGCGCACGCCTTCTGCGATGAATAGTTGTTGTTCTTTACGTGCTGTTGAATCGTGAAGTTCAACCACACGTTTAATTTCTGGATTTTGGCGAGAGGTAATTAATTTCATTTAAATCTCATCTTGCAAAATTCTATTTCGATAATCTGTCATCAACTGTACCATAAAATGCAAGTTGTGAATGCTTGCAAGGCTATAGCCCGTCATTTCATTTGCTTTAAATAAATGGTGTAGGTATGCAAGAGAATATCTTCTGCATACAAAGCACGTGCAATCGCGATCGATAGGATCAAAATTTAATTTATTGCTCGCATGGAGTATTTTTTTAACGCCTTTGAAGGTGAACAACATGCCGTGTCGTGCGCAACGAGTTGGGTGTGAACTATCAAATGTATCAACACCAAGCTTGATGCATTGTTCTAATGATTCTAAATCACCTATGCCTAATAAATGATTAGGTTTATCAGTAGGTAATTGAGGCATGGTGTATGCAAGCATATCAAACATTTCTTGGCGTGTTTTACCAAGACTGCCCCCAACGGCATAACCATCAAAAGGTAAGCTGGTTAACAACTTGCAGCTTTGAGTGCGCAATTCACGATCAATTCCGCCATGAATCACGGCGTACATAGATTGATTGTTTAAATTATTGCGATGCGCAGTTAATGAGCGCTCTTCCCAACGATGAGTGCGCTCGAGTGATTTTTTTAATTCTCTTGGATCAATGTGATAGGGTGGAAGCTCATCAAATGGAATAATGATATCGGCACCTAAATCTTTTTGAGCAGCGATAGATGTTTCGGGCGTAAGTAAAATCTTTTGCCCGTCACGATACGATCTGAACAATACCCCATCTTCAGTAATTTTTAATACACTGTTATCAATTTTCTTAGAGCCTTTACTTTTCAATTCATCTTTAACGGTACCATATGCCAAGCTAAATACTTGAAATCCACCAGAATCAGTAATGATGGGTGTTTGGCGATTGATAAATGAATGTAATCCGCCGGCTTGTTTAATAACTTCAGTTCCGGGTTGAATCATCAAGTGATAGGTATTGCAAAACATGAGTTGAAGACCAATTGAATCAACCATAGCATTGTCTAATGCTTTTAATGTGGCATTAGTGCCTACACCCACAAAGTTGGGAGTGTCAATAATACCATGTGGTGTATGAATACGGCCAACGCGTGCACGCGATTTTTTTGATTGGTGAATTAGTTCAAACTTAAAATAACTACTCATTGTCTGTGTTACTAATTAGGGTTAAAAAATGAATTTACCCTTAGTATACGACAAAAATGAGTATTTAGCCATTTCAATAGATTATATACAGCCTGGAAATAAAAATTGAAATTATAATGTGTTATTGTTATTTTTCATCATCCAGCGAGCAAGCATAAGAAACGGTATGGTGAGCCCGAGTGCGCACAACTTAATGCCATAGCTAACAATCATGATTTGGTGAATATTAGGTAATACCCCATGTAGGGCCAAATAAGTAAACATAACCGTGTCAAGTAATTGCGTTGTAGAAGCACTGACAAGGTTTCTAATTACCAATAAGGAACTATGCAATCTATTGCGCAACCATGCATACAACCGGACGTCCATTTGTTGTGAGATAAAGTATGAAATTAATGAGGCAACACAAATTCGAGGTGCAATGCGCAATAATGCTAAAAAATGAGGCTGAGTAGTATCAGCAATATGTGCAATGTATGCTAAATGAATCTGGCTAGCAACGGTGTAAAAAATCATCAAAAAAAAGCTTGTGTACACTGTTTTTTGTGCAATGTCTTTGCCGTGCCATTCTTGTAATAAGTGGAACCCGAAAACGGTGCCGATAATAAAAGCATCGGCTCCTGTAGCAGTTAAGCCTAATAGAGTGATTGGCTTGATAACAAATAAATTAGCCAAAATTACTTGTGAGCAAATAAAAGCTACTATTGCTTCTTTGCCCAATTTAAGAGCAAGTAACGCGCTAGAGCCAATTGCTATAGTTTGAAATAAAAATATTAGTTCATTCATATATCCTCAAAAATAAGAATACCATAATAATTTCTTGACGTATAATGCTTTTACCAGTTCAAACATGAAGCATTACCTATCTCTTTTATTGAAAGGTTTTGCATGAATACTCGTCTTGTTTTTCCTAAAACTTTGCTTTTTTTTAAATATGTTTGGCGCGGCCAATACGTCGGTTATGACTATGGCATTTTCTCGTGTTCACGCATTATGCCAAAAACAAGCAGATAGCAATAAATATTTTAAAGAATGCCTTTCACAGCTTGATGGTAATAGTCATCCCGCTGAATTGGGTAAAGATGTAATGATTTTAGTTGGCAATACTACATTTTTTGTAACGCAACAAAATAATCGAACGCAATGTTCTAATGACCGCGCAAGCAAATGATAAACCCACTGATTTGCAAGTAAGAGATAATACTTTTCATGTGGTTATTGAAAGTGGTAAAAAATACAGTATTGATTCGTGGGGCACTTGGGCATCACTAGAGTAATTATTTTTGAATTGTTTACTCTAGTGATGCCCAAGTGATTAAATAAAAAAAATAACCTTATTCAAAGGAATTACTATGTTATTACAATGGTCATTAATTTTCTTTGTCGTAGCAGTGGTTGCCGCAATTTTTGGTTTTAGTGGTGTTGCACGCGCTTCATCAAACATAGCACGCATATTATTTTTTATATTTGCGGTACTTTTTGTAATTTCACTCGTAATGTCAATTCTATAGTCGAGTGATTATATGTTGCTATATTGGGCTTTGGTATTTTTAGCCATAGCAATAGTTGCCGGACTTTTAGGATTTGGAGGAGTAGCGTCTGCTTCTGCCTCAGTCGCTAAGGTACTGTTCTTTATCTTTGCCTTGTTGTTTGTGCTAGCAACTGCTGGACTGTTATTTTTGATTGGTTAACGGATATTCGTTAAATCCAATTAAACGACATTCAGCTTGTGGGGTAATGCCAAATTCTTGGTACACCATTTCTTGCATAGTTTTTGCCAAGTTAATAATGTCAGTACTTGTTGCATTTCCAAGGTTAACAATCATGTTTGCATGTTGATGAGAAACTATTGCATCTCCAACACGCAAAGTACCTTTGATTCCAACTTTATCTAAGTAATAAGCAACCCAAATTACTTTTTTCCCAGCGCTTTCTAAAGTAACTTCATGAGGAAGAAAGTTTCTAAAAAAGCTTCCGCAGGTATTTTTTGATGGATATCGTTTTTCGCGATGACGGATAATTTCTGTTCTGCGTCCACGAGCAAAAGCAGTTTCAAGCTCAGATATTTTTTTTAGATTGAAGGTTGCATCAACTAACAAATATTCATGAGTTTGTAAGGTAGATTCGTTGTATCCAAACTTGAACCAATCTTTAGTAACTAAAGATATTTGCATTGTTTTTGTATTTATTACAGTGGCATGTACTAAAAAATGTTCAAGTAAAAATTCATAGTAATGAAGATTGATAAATACTGATCCGCCTATAGTTCCAGGTATACCACTAAACTCTTCCAAACCACTTATATTTTGCTCGAGGCACCACTCAATGGCATCGCTGACCGAAAGGCCTGCGCCCATAGTTACAATGACCTGTGAGCCAATTTCTTGCGAAATAACTATGTCTTGTATTGAGGGTTGAATTACCAGCCCCG
>Ga0105047_10003279_pt1 | contig 28548 bp, 23 predicted proteins | sample MAT04_FD_78384 | JGI IMG/M metagenome (GOLD analysis project Ga0105047, IMG submission 78384) | Freshwater microbial communities from Lake Fryxell liftoff mats and glacier meltwater in Antarctica - MAT-04 (megahit assembly) | ecosystem: Environmental > Aquatic > Freshwater > Ice > Liftoff... | reverse complement strand
GCGCAATTGTTCGAGCGCACGCGCAGCCGAGGCGGCGTGGTATGGCAGGCCGCAGACGGCTTGTTCGAGTCTGGGCGCGGCGCGGCGACCTGAATGTTGTTTTCAGCGCCAACCGGGGGCAAACACCGGGGCGTCGATCGAAATCCATCTTCTATACTGATTGCGGATTGTCGCGGGTGCGGGCGCTCATGGGGCTTGACGAGACGGCGTTCGGGATCGATGGCTGGCTTGCGCAAGCATGTATGACTCAGGTGAACGGGTGTCACACTCAACTGGACATGTCTAACGTATTAACGGTTCGAGATCTCAAGGTTTACCTCAAAGTCGACGCCGGCGTGGTCAAGGCCGTCGATGGCGTCTCGTTCCGGATTCCGGCCGGACGCACCATGGCCTTGGTGGGTGAATCGGGATCGGGCAAGTCCATCGTCGCGCAGTCGATCATGGGTATCTTGCCCAGGGTCGCTCACATCGAGCACGGATCGATCGAATTGCGCGACCCGCGCATGCCCGACACCGTCGTCGATATCGCCCGGCTCGACATGGCCAGTCAGCAGATGCGGGCCATTCGAGGCGGAACGATCTCCATCATCTTCCAGGAGCCGATGACGGCGCTGTCTCCGTTGCACACGATCGGCAACCAGATCGGCGAGGCGCTGGCCTTGCACCAGAGTGGCATTGGCAAGGCTGAGCGCCGCGCCGCCGTGATCGAGATGTTGCGCCTGGTGGGTTTTCCCGATCCGGTCCGGGCCGAACACACGTATCCGTTCGAGCTGTCCGGCGGGCTTCGCCAGCGGGCCATGATCGCGATGGCACTGGTGTGCCGGCCGGCATTGCTGATAGCCGATGAGCCGACAACCGCGCTGGACGTCACGATACAGGCGCAGATCCTGCAGTTGATCCAGCAGTTGCAGCGCGACCTGCACATGTCGATGATGATGATCACCCACGACCTGGGCATCGTCGCCAATATGGCCGACGAGGTGGTTGTGCTCTACCACGGCAAGGTGATGGAGGCGGGTACGCTGGAGGACGTGTTCAAGGACCCGCGCCACCCCTATCTGAAAGCCTTGTTGCGCGCGGTGCCGCGTTTCAACATGGAGCCTGGCGAACGGCTGACCCCGATCCGTGAAATCCAGGTCATGTCGGGGCACCTGACGCGGCCGCATGCGCATCCGCCGCATACGGTGGACGCGCTGCAGCCGATGTTGTCGGTGCGTCACCTGAACAAGCGTTTCTCGACGCGCAAGACCTCGCTGTTTGGCTCCAAGCCCGGCGGCGAGACGATTGCCGTGGACGACGTGAGCTTCGACGTCATGCCTGGTGAATGTCTGGGACTGGTTGGCGAGTCCGGCTGCGGCAAGACCACCACCGCCAAGATGATCCTGCGCGCGGGCATGCCCGACAGTGGCGAGATTATTTTCAACGACCGTGGCAAGGTGCGCGACGTGCTCAAGCTCGAGGGGGCTGAATTGTTCGAGTACCGGCGCCGTGTGCAGTTCGTGTTTCAGGATCCGTTCGGCTCGCTCAATCCGCGCATGACGGTGTTCGACATCGTCAGCGAACCGCTGGTGATCCACGGCATTGGTGATGCCGACGAGCGCTTCGAGCGAGTCAAGGAACTGATCGCATTGGTGGGGCTGGACGTGCGCCACCTGCGGCGTTATCCGCACAGTTTTTCTGGCGGACAGCGCCAGCGTATCGGCATTGCCCGCGCGCTGGCGCTGGGGCCGGACTTGCTGATCTGCGATGAGCCGGTCTCGGCGCTCGACGTGTCGGTGCAGGCCCAGGTGCTCAACCTGCTGCTCGATCTGGGCCGGGCGCGCGATCTGACCTATCTCTTTATTTCGCACAACCTGGCGGTGGTGCACTACATCGCGGACCGGATCGCGGTAATGTGTGCCGGTCGTCTGATCGAAGTGGCTCCGTTTGACGAGTTGTTCGCCAATCCGTTGCATCCGTACACCCGCGCGCTGCTGGCCGCGGTGCCGGATCCGGACCTGAACCGCAAGCTCGACTTCGATGCGCTGATGGAAGGCAAGGCGTCCATACCGTCGGCTTGGCCGATGCCGTACCGTATTGACGGATCGCAGCGTGTCGGCATGATCGATATCGGTGGCCAGCATTTTGTCCGCGCCCATGCGGACGTCGATATTTCGGAGCTGAAGTCATGAACCTGCATTCGCACCGTGTGCGCCTCCGGCGCGATCTTCCCAGGCGTTGCGTGATTGCGGCCATGCTCGTCTTGACGGCGGCTCTGGCGCACGGCCAGATGCCAGCGACGCTGGTGGAAACGCCGATGCTGCGCGACGATGTCGCTGCCAAGAAGCTGCCGCCGGTCAAGGCCCGGCTGCCCGAGAACCCTCTGGTCGTGACAATGGATGGCAAGACGATGGAGCTGGGCCAGCATGGCGGCACGCTCAACATGCTGATCGGGCGTGCCCGTGACCTGCGCATGATGGTGGTCTACGGTTATGCGCGGCTCGTGGGATACGATCGCAATCTGGCTCTGGTTCCCGACATCCTGCAGAACATCGATGCCAAGGACGATCGGGTCTTCACGATGAAACTTCGCGTGGGCCACAAATGGTCGGACGGGCAGCCGTTCACCAGCGAAGATTTCCGCTATTTCTGGGACGACGTTGCCAACGACAAGGAACTCAGCCCGACCGGACCGCCGGCTGCGCTGCTGGTCGATGGCCAGCCTCCCAAGGTCGAATACCTGGACAAGACCACGGTGCGCTACACCTGGTCCAGGCCGAATCCGGATTTCCTGCCGCTCATGGCGGCGGCGTCTCCGTTGCTGATCTACCGTCCGGCGCACTATCTCAAGCAGTTCCACAAGAAGTACTCGCCCAAGGTCCTGGAGGCGGAGAAGGCGGAGCCCGGTAAACGCAGCTGGGCTGCGATCCACAACCGTGAAGACAACATGTACCAGTTCGACAATCCGAAATTGCCGACATTGCAGCCTTGGATGAACACCACCAAGCCGCCAGCCGACCGCTTCGTCTCGGTGCGTAATCCGTATTTCCACCGGGTCGATTCTGCTGGTCGCCAACTTCCCTACATCGACCGGGTCGTGATGCCGGTTGTCGATGGCAAGTTGATCCCGGCCAAGGCCGGAGCCGGGGAGTCCGACCTGCAGGCGCGCGACATCCTGTTCAACAACTACACCTTCCTGAAGAAGGCGGAAAAGACCAACAATTACAAGACCTATCTCTGGCGCACCGCGAAGGGTTCGCATATTGCCTTGTATCCCAACCTCAACGTCGCCGATCCGGTATGGCGCCAGTTGTTCCGTGATGTGCGTTTCCGTCGTGCCATCTCGATGGCGATCGACCGCGCGCAGGTGAACCAGGTGCTGTATTTCGGCCTGGCTTCCGAAAGCAACAACACGGTCGTGCCCGAAAGCCCGCTATTCAAGAAGGAATACCAGACCCAATGGACCAAGTTTGATCGCAAGGCGGCCGATCGTTTGCTCGACGAAATCGGCATCAAGCGGGGTGCCGATGGCATCCGCCGCCTGTCTGATGGCCGGCCGCTGGAGATCATCGTGGAGACGGCAGGCGAGAGCACCGAGCAGACCGACGTGCTTGAACTGATTCGGGAGAACTGGCGCGAGGTCGGCATCAAGTTGTTCAGCAAGCCCTCGCAGCGCGACCTGTTGCGCAATCGGGTTTTTTCCGGCGAGGCCATGATGTCGGTCTGGCAAGGCCTGGATAACGGCATGCCGACAGCCGATACCGCGCCGGACGAACTGGCGCCGAAGGACCAGGCGCAGTTGCAGTGGCCCAAGTTCGGCCAGTACTATGAAACGGCCGGCAAAATGGGTGACGCGCCGGATATGCCGCCGGCGATCGAGTTGATGAAGTTGTGGGAGTCCTGGCGTGGCGTCAGCACCGAGGAGCGTACCAAGATCTGGCATCGGATGCTGGCAATCCATGCGGACCAGCAGTTCACGATTGGAATCGTCAACAACGTGATGCAACCGGTGGTGGTGAACAACGCGCTCAGGAACGTACCCGAGAAGGGCTTGTACAACTGGGATCCCGGCGCATTGTTGGGCATCTACCGTCCCGACACGTTCTGGTTTACCGACGAGCGCAGGAACTGAGCCGGTGCTGGCCTACACGCTGCGGCGCCTGCTGCTGATGATTCCCACGTTGCTGGTCATCAGCTTCGTGACCTTCGTCATCATCCAGTTGCCTCCTGGAGACTACCTGACCAACCAGATCGCGGAGTTGCGCAGCCAGGGCGATGCCGCGGCGCTGGAGAAGGCACAGTTCCTGCGCCAGCAGTTCGGCCTCGACAAACCCTTCCTCGAACAGTACGCAGCCTGGGTCGGTATCTGGCCGGGGGAGCGTGGTTTCTCCGGACTGCTGCAAGGTGACTGGGGCTGGTCGTTCGAATACAACCTGCCGGTGGTCGACGTCGTGGGCGACCGCTTGTTGCTGTCCTTCGTGCTCAACTTCTCTGTCATCCTGTTCACCTGGGCCGTGGCTTTCCCGATCGGTTTTTACGCTGCGACCCACCAGTACAGCTGGGGCGACCACGGCTTGTCTTTCATCGGTTATCTGGGCCTGGCGACACCCAACTTCCTGCTCGCGCTGGTGCTGATGTATTTCGCCAACGTGCAATTCGGCTTGTCCATCGGCGGCCTGATGGATCCGCAGTACCTGGAGGAGGAGATGAGCTGGCCCAAGTTCAAGTCGGTGTTGTCACACCTGTGGATTCCGGTCATCGTGATCGGCACCTCGGGCACGGCCGGCATGATCCGGCGTTTGCGCGCCAATCTGCTGGATGAGTTGCAGAAGCAATACGTGGTGACGGCGCGTGCCAAGGGCATGCCCAACACCCGGCTGCTGGTCAAATACCCGCTGCGCATGGCGCTCAATCCATTCATAGCCGATATCGGCAACCTGTTGCCTGCGGTGATTTCAGGGTCGGCCATCGTGTCTGTGGTGTTATCGCTGCAGACCGAAGGGCCGATGCTGCTCGACGCCTTGCAAAGTCAGGATCAATACCTGGCCGGCTCCTTTCTGATGTTCCTGGCCATGTTGACGGTGGTGGGGGTATTCGTGTCCGATCTGCTGCTGGCGGCGCTCGATCCGCGTATCCGATTGAGCGGAGAGGCAGTGCAATGAGCGGGTTTCGTTGGAGTACCCTGCCTGGGCGGGGGAGGGTAGTGGCGCGGAACTGCGCCGGGGTCGTGCGATGAACTCGGGGCAGTCAGAAAATACCCGGCTGGAGCACTATGTCTCGACGGCTCCGTTCGAGCCCGATGCAGCCGAGACGCTGACGCCCGAGCAGGAGGAGTTTTATCGCGCGTCCCAGTGGCGCATCATGTGGTGGAAATTCCGGCGGCACCGCATTGCGGTCGTGGCCGCGGTGATCCTGGGCCTGCTGTACGGTTCGGCCCTGATCACCGAGTTCCTGGCTCCCTACGAAGTCAGCACGCGGGATACATCCCATATCTTTGCGCCGCCGCAAAGTGTGCATCTGTTCCATGACGGCACGTTCGTCGGGCCTTTCGTCTACGGCTACAGCATGGAGCTGAATCTGGAGAAGATGAAGCGCGAGTTCACGCCGGACCGCAGCAAGGTGCAGCCGCTGCGTTTCTTCTGCCAAGGCGACGAGTACCGTTTCCTGGGATTGTTCGACGCGAACCTGCACCTGGTCTGTCCGGCCGAAGGCGGTACGTTTTTTCTGATGGGCACCGACCGGTTGGGCCGGGACATGTTCTCACGCATCATTTACGGAACCCGCATTTCGCTGACGGTCGGCCTGCTCGGCATCGCTGTGAGTTTCCTGATCGGGATCACGCTGGGCGGCATATCCGGCTATTACGGGGGCTGGATCGACAACACGATCCAGCGGCTGATCGAGATCGTGCGCTCGTTCCCCGAGTTGCCGCTGTGGATGGCCCTGTCGGCGGCACTGCCGGTGACCTGGAGCCCGATCCTGATCTATTTCGGCATCACCATCATCCTGGGCCTGCTGGACTGGCCTGGTCTGGCACGCGCCGTGCGGTCCAAGTTCCTGTCGCTGCGCGAGGAGGATTTCGCCACCGCAGCGGTGCTGATGGGGGCCAAGCCGTCGCGGGTGATCGGCCGTCATTTGCTGCCCAGTTTCACCAGCCATCTGATAGCCTCGCTGACCTTGTCGGTTCCGAGCATGATTCTGGGCGAGACTGCGCTGTCCTTTCTGGGTCTGGGTCTGCGACCACCCATCACGAGTTGGGGTGTGTTGCTCAACGAAGCCCAGAACATCAACGTGGTGGCGCTGTATCCGTGGCTGATGTTGCCGGTGCTGCCGGTGCTGGTGGTCGTGCTCGCGTTCAACTTCCTCGGTGATGGCCTGCGCGACGCGGCCGACCCCTACAACTAGGCCCTGCGGGATGGAACGCAGTCTGTTTGGATTCATCCTCAAGTACAGCAAACGCGAGCAACTGCTGATCGTTCCGCTGGTGGTTCTGTCGATGGTGTTTTATTACGCCTCGCTGGATCTGCCCAAGATGATCATCAACCAGCCGATCCAGGGCAAGGGTTTTGCCAATCCCGGCTCCACCGCAAACTTTCTGCGGCTGCATTTCACGTTGCCGGATTTCCTGGGTGGATACACATGGTCCTTGTTCGATGGCTTTGCGCTTGAACGCACCGATTACCTGCTCGCACTGACGCTGACGTTTCTGGCCCTGATCGTCATCAGCGGCCTGATCAAGCTGCGCATCAACACCATGAAGGGCTGGATGGGCGAGCGCATGCTGCGGCGCCTGCGGTATGACTTGTTCGACCATATCCTGCGTTTTCCGTTGCCGACCTTTCGTCGTGTCAAGTCCGCCGAGATGGCGACGATGATCAAGGATGAGGTCGACCCGCTGGGCGGTTTCGTCGGCGAGGCGATCATCACGCCGCTGTACCTGGGCGGCCAGGCGCTGACCGCACTTCTCTTTATTCTGTTCCAGCATATTTATCTCGGCATGGTCGCGTTCGGCATGGTGGTGGTCCAGGCGGTCGTGATCCCGAAGTTGCGGCTACGGCTGCTCCAGTTGTCGCGCGAACGTCAGATCGCCGCCCGCCAACTGGCGGGTCGTGTGGCCGAATGCGTCGATGGCGTCGTCGAGATCCATGCCCATGACACCGCCAACTATGAACGTGCGGAGTTTTCGGCGCGCCTGGGACGCCTGTTCCTGATCCGCTTCGAGCATTTCCAGCGCAAATTCTTCATCAAGTTCCTCAACAATCTGCTGTCGCAGGTCACGCCTTTCCTGTTTTACCTGGTCGGTGGATATCTGACCATCGTCGGCCGGCTGGACATTGGTGCACTGGTGGCGGTCATCGCCGCCTACAAGGACTTGCCGGGGCCTGTGAAAGAGCTGATCGATTGGGATCAGGAGCGCATGGATGCCGGCATCAAGTACAGCCAGGTGGTCGAGCAGTTCTCGGTCGACAACCTGACGCCGCAGGCGCAGTTGGCTGTCATCGACACACCGGAACTGCCGCGTTCGGGCAGCCTGCGCGCCAACCACGTGTCGCTGCTGGACGAGTCCGGCACCAAGGTTGTCGATGGCGTGACCTTCGAGGTGCCGCTGGACCGGCACCTGGCCATCATCGGACCCGGCGGATCGGGCAGCGGGGAGCTGGCCCAGCTGCTCGCGCGTCTTCAGCTTCCCAGCAGCGGCGGCCTGGAAATGGGCGGTATCGATCTGACAAGGGCGCCCGAGGCGGTTACCGGCCGAGCCACGGGTTATGTCGGTCCAGCGGCCTACCTGTTCCCGATCAGCGTGCGGGAAAACATGTTGTACGGATTACGGCATCGGCCGATCGACCCGGCGATCTATGAAGGCAACGGGTTGCGCCAATACCAGGTGAGCGTGCGCGAGTCCCGGCGGGCGGGAAACTGTACGCTCGACATCGGTGCGCAGTGGCTCGACTACGCTGCTGCCGGGGTCGAAGATGCGGAAGCGATGGAAAAACGTCTGCTGGAGTTGCTGCGGCTGGTTGACCTGGAAGAGACACTGTTCGAGATCGGTCTGCGCAGCGCCGTCAGCTTGGGCGATAGCCCGCAGGTCGAGAAAAGCATTCTGCGGGCACGCGACACGATGCGCGAGCGTCTGAGTCGGCCGGAACTGGTGGATCTGGTCGAACAGTTCGATGTGTCGCATTACAACCGCAATGCCTCAATGGCCGAGAATCTGCTGTTCGGTACACCGGTAGGCAAGGTGTTCAATTCCGAGAACCTGGCCATGCATCCGTACGTGCGCAAAATACTGCACGAGACCGGCCTGTCCGACGACTTGCTGGCCGTGGGTCACAAGTTGGCCGAGACCATGCTCGAGTTGTTCAGCGACCTGCCGCCCGGTCACGAATTATTCGAACGCTTCAGCTTCATCGCTTACGACGACCTGCCGCGAGTCAAGGAAATCCTCTCCCGGGTCGCATCCTCCGGCCTTTCACGCGTCGCCGAGGATGACCGCAACCTGCTGCTGCGGCTGCCATTCAAGCTGATCGTCACCAAACATCGCCTGGGGCTGATCGACGAGCCTTTGGAAGATCGAATCCTCGAAGCGAGGCGCCAATTTGCCGCCAGTTTGCCGGACGACCTGCGCGGCGCGATCGAATTTTTTGATCCGGCGCGTTACAACAAGGCCGCATCGCTGCAGGACAATATCCTTTTCGGGAAAATCGCTAGCGGGCAGGCCCTGGGCAGCGCGCAGATCGGCGCTTTGCTGCACGAGATCCTGGAAGAACTCGCGCTGCGCCCGATGGTGCTGCGCATCGGTCTGGATTACCAGGTCGGTACCGGCGGCAGCCGTCTGTCGGCACCGGATCGGCAGAAGGTGGCAATCGCCCGGGCCATGCTCAAGCGACCGTCCGTGCTGATCCTGGACCAGGCCACCGCGGTCATGGACCCCCAGGTTCAGGACCGACTGCTGGAAAGCGTGCTAAAAAGCCGTGAAGGTCACGCCGTAGTCTGGGTGCTCAATCGGGCTGAGCAGGCGCGCAGGTTCGACCAGGTGCTGGTGATGGACCGTGGTCGCCTGGTGGAGCAAGGTGATTTTGATGCATTGGCGTCGAAAAGCGGCGGTGTACTGTACAAATTGATGCATCCCGGCCAAGGGTCGGCTTAGGAGTACGTGGATGAGCCTGGAACAGGAAGTCGAACTGATCCGCCGGTTTCCGATCTTCAGCAAGATCGCACCGGCCAAGCAGAAGCTGCTGTGTTTCAGCAGTGAGCGGTTGACCTACAGCGCTGGGCAAGAGATCTTCCATATGCGCGATCCCGGCGACGCCTGTTATGTCGTCATTGTGGGCGACATCGAGATCACGGTGGACCGGCCGAACGGACAGGAACCTCTGTCGCTCGGTACGGTTGGCCCCAACGGCATCATTGGCGAGATCGCGATCTTTGGCCAGGTGCCGCGCACCGCTTCGGCGACCGCCAAGACACGTGTGGAAGTGTTGCGTATCTCCGCCGAGTTATTTCGCAGCGTCATTCGCGAGAATCCCGATGCGGCGATCGAGCTGATCCGCAACCTGGCCGAACGACTGGCCAACACGACGGCTATCCTGTCCCGTGAAAGCGGATCCGCAAATTGAGTCTGGCCGGGACTCAGGCCGCGGCAGTGTGAACAAGGTCCCGGCAGTGTGAACAAGGTCCCGGCAGTGCCGGTCAGGATGGACAGTAATAGTGGAATGAAAAGCAGCCAGAGTGACCAGTACATGCGCCGACCCAGGTGCAGCACCAGGTTGCAGAAATGCGGGGCTCGCTCGATGGGAAAGGCCACGGCGGCAAGGCCATACACCAGAGTTAGCCCCTGAACGGTTCGCAGTAGCCGGTTGGGGCTGTCGGTCTTGAGGTTGGCAACCGGAATCGTTTCACGCACCCTCCGCACCCATTCCAACGCAGATGGCACGGAGTGCCTGAGGCAGGGCAACACGCCTTCCCAGAGTACGATGCCGACCTCTCGGCGCATGGGAATGAGGCACTATTCGCGCTGACGAGCGACAAGCCAGTGCTGGGGAGAAAGAAATTCAGGACCTGGCTGGTTGGCGCCCGCCGATCAGCCGGGACAAATGTCAGCGCCATGCCAGCGCCATGCCAGCGCCCGTAACGCAACGATCGCTGCCGCCGTCGTGTTGATGTTCACGAAAAATTTGATCTTTGGCCGCAGGTTCTCGGGCGGCTCTGTATACGGAGCCCTGGGGCGTGCGGCTGAACCCGGCGAGCTGAAGCGCCGGCTGCACGGATATCGTTTCTCGTTACTGTCAAAAAAAAGGCCCCGTCTTGCGACGAGGCCTTGAAGGGATCCCTGAACCTGTTGGTATCGAAAGGACCCGAGGAGACAACCAAGAAATTGGATATCGGTACAGCTGGAGTATGTCAGGGTTTTCCCTTGTTTGCTAGAGGCCGGCCTCCGGGACGAACTCTCCTCGCAGCGGTGTTGGCAACAAACGACAGATCAGCGCTTCTTGGCGGCGGTCTTGGTCGCGTTGACGGCAGTGGCGGTGACGGTGTTGAAGTTACTTTCGGCGACTTCGGTAGCCTGCCTGACAGCCTTCTGGACCGATTCCAGAGCATTGTTGGCGGCGGCAACCGTGCTCTTCATCACGGCGACGGCGGTTTCCGTGCCAGCGGGGGCGTTCTTGGCGGCGTTGTCCACCAAACCCATGAATTTCTTCTGGTTCTCGCCAGTCTGCTCTTCGAAAGCGCGTGTGAACTCGGCAGCCGAGCCCGAGGCGATGTCATACAGGTGACGGTTGTAAGCAGCTGCTTTCTCTGCCAGAGGCTGCATCAGGCCCGATTGCAGCGTAAGCAATTCCTGGGCATCCTTCACGCTCAGCATGGCCTTGGCATGGTCGCCAGCTTCGGCCAGCGCGGCCTTGGAGGCGACCATGTTGAGTTCGACGATCTTCTCGACGCCCTCAAAAGCTTTGCTGGTCAGGCCGACCAGGGTTTCGATGTTGGCTTTGTGCGAGGCCATGACTTGTTCAACGGTCATCATATAAATTTCTCCTGTGTAACATGGGTAAATCTGGAAACTGCAACTGCGCCGGAACCATGTCTATAGACTATGTTGCAGTGCAGCATGGACCGAATTATAGGGTTTTCCCGGACTCTGGCAAGAAGAATTTGTTGCGGTGCAACATATTAGAAGCCGGGTTCTAGAACTGTCGCTGGCCAATGGTGGTCATCAGCCTGTCATCGCATCGAGCTGAGATGAAGGCCCGTGCCCTGGTTCCCTTACACTGCCAGGACCGCTGTTGCATCCGGGTACCGACCCTTGCCATGATCATCACCAGTCTTCTCGACACCGACCTGTACAAGTTCACGATGATGCAGGCGGTACTGCATCAATTTCCAGGGGCACAGGTGGAGTACCGCTTCAAGTGCCGCAATGCGCAGTCGCAACCTGCGGCGGACGCACCGGCATTCGACCTGGCGCCGTTCGCTGACGAGATCCGCGAGGAGATTCGGTTGCTGTGCACCTTGCAGTTTCGCGAGCCGGAACTGGCGTATCTACGCTCGATGCGGTTCATCAAGAGCGACTTCGTCGACTTCCTGGGCCTGTTCTCGCTGAACGAAAAATACATCACCGTATCCAGCCTGGCTACGGGCGAGATCGACATCACAATTCGTGGGCCCTGGCTGCATACCATCCTGTTCGAGATACCGGTGCTGGCCATCGTCAACGAGGTGTACTTCCGCAATACCCGCATGTTGCCGGATCTGGTGGAGGGTCGCCGGCGGCTGGACGAGAAAATCGCGCAGTTGCGTGGGGCGGAGTTGGCTGACCTGAAGATCGCCGACTACGGTACCCGGCGCCGGTTCAGCAAGGCCTGGCAGGAGGAGGTGCTGCGCGTGCTGGCCGGGCGGCTGGGAACGCTCCAGCGGCCCGGCAGCCCGCCGGGTGAGGTCGGCCAGTTTGCTGGCACCAGCAATGTGCTGTTCGCGATGAAGCTCGGTCTCACGCCGCTGGGCACCATGGCACACGAGTATTTGCAGGCCTGTCAGGCGCTGGGTCCGCGCCTGCGCGACAGCCAGATCTACGGCTTCGAGACCTGGGCCAAGGAGTATCGGGGCGATCTGGGTATTGCGCTCAGCGACGTGTACGGCTTCGACGCCTTCCTGCGCGACTTCGACATGTATTTCTGCAAGTTATTCGACGGCGCCCGCCACGACAGCGGCGATCCGTTCCAGTGGGGCGAGCGATTGCTGTCGCACTACGCGCGCAACCGGGTCGATCCGCGCACGAAGACGCTGATTTTCAGCGACAGCCTGACCGTCCCGCGCACGATCGAGCTGTACCAGCAATTCCACGGTCGTTGCCAACTGGCATTCGGCATCGGAACCAACCTGACGAACGACCTGGGCTACGAGCCGCTGCAGATCGTCATCAAGATGGTCCGCTGCAACGGCCAGCCGGTCGCCAAACTGTCGGACACGCCCTCCAAGAACATGTGTGACGACGAGCGTTACATGGCCTATCTGCGCCAGGTTTTCGAGATACCGCAGGTCGGCTGAGGCCGCACCGGGCAAAGCCCGCCCATTCCGCCAGGGCCGTTTGTATTTCTTCCGCTTTTGCCCGCCATGTCCAGACCCGCCATCGCCATCGCCCGTGCCATCTTTCCCCAGGTCATCGAACGCCTGCAGACCTATTTCGATGTGGCGAGCAATCAGCAGGACAACCGGATGTCAGGGCCCGAACTGGCTGCTTTTTCCCGGGGCAAGACCGGGCTGCTGTGCACCGGCAGCGAGCGCATCGACGCTGCGCTGCTCGCGGCCTGCCCGGGACTCCGGATCTGCGCCAACATGGCGGTGGGATACAACAATTTCGATCTCGATGCGATGACGGCCGCACAGGTCCTGGCGACCAACACCCCGGATGTATTGACCGAGACCACCGCCGACTTCGGCTTTGCACTGCTGATGGCCGCCGCGCGGCGGGTCACCGAGAGCGAACATTTCCTGCGCGCCGGGCAATGGTCACGCTGGAGCTACGACATGTTCGCCGGCCAGGACATCTACGGCAGCACACTGGGCATTATCGGCATGGGCCGTATCGGGCAGGGCATTGCGCGCCGCGGTGCCTTGGGTTTCGGCATGCGGGTGCTCTACCACAACCGCAGCCGGCTCGATCCGGCGACCGAGTCGGCCTGCAAGGCGGATTACGTGTCCAAGCAGGCACTGCTTCAGACCTCCGATCATGTGGTGCTGGTGGTTCCCTATTCGGCCGCCTCGCACCACACCATCGGTGCTGCCGAACTGGCCATGATGAAGCCGACGGCGGTACTGGTGAACATTGCACGCGGCGGCATCGTCGATGACGTGGCCCTGGCCCAGGCCTTGCGCGAGCGGCGTATCGCCGCTGCCGGGCTGGACGTGTTCGAGGGGGAGCCCCGGGTGCACCCGGACCTGCTGGCCTTGTCCAATGTGGTACTGACACCGCATATCGCCAGCGCCAGCGTGCCGACGCGGCTCGCGATGGCCAACCTGGCGGCGGACAACCTGATCGACTTCCTGATTCGCGGGCAGCCCCGCACTGCCCTGAACGCGCGTGCCATGGGTATCGCCTGATGCGACGCTGGCCATCGGCGCGCGCCCGGTCTTCCACGGTGCGACCCGCATTGCCGCACGCCGGCAGCGAGTACAGGGTGACGCCATGATGAGCTGGCTGGCCGCGGTTCAAATGGAGCCCTGGTGGATATTGCTGGCATGGACCATCAACACCGTCGTGCTGTTGTGGCTGTTGCTGCGTCCGGGTGTGCGCGAACTGCGCGACGCTTGGTCTGGCGCCCATGCGCAGCTGGCCGAAGCGATGCGTGCCAGCACGTCCCGGGTCGACCAGCTCGAGCGCGCGCTGGCACACGAGATTGCCGATTCCTCGCGTGATGCACGCCAGGAACTGGCTCAGACCCTGACCTTGTTCCAGCATACCCTGCAGGCGCAGGGCGCACAGTCGACGCGCACGCAAAATGCACAGATCGACGCGTTCGGCCAGCAGCTGACGCTGCTGCAACGCAGCCTGTCCGACACACTGGCGACCCAGCTACAGCAGCTTGGCGAGAGCAACACACGTCGCATGGCGGAGGTACGCCAGACGCTGGAAGTGCAGCTTGCGCAGTTGCAAGCCAGCAATGCGGCCCGGCTCGAGGAAATGCGTTCCACCGTGGACGAAAAGCTGCAGGCGACACTGCATGCCCGGCTCGGCGAGAGTTTCAAGCAGGTCGCAGACCGGCTGGAGCAAGTGCACAAGGGACTCGGTGAGATGCAGACGCTGGCTCAGGGGGTGGGCGACCTGAAGCATCTGCTGACGAACGTGAAGACACGCGGCATCTTCGGCGAGGCCCAGCTGGAAGCGCTGCTGGAGCAGGTGTTCGTGGCCGACCAGTACGCGAGCCAGGTGGCGACCCGTCCCGGATCGAAGGCGGTGGTCGACTTCGCGATCCGGCTGCCCGGCCAGGGTTCGGGCGAACAGCCATTGTGGCTGCCGATCGATGCCAAGTTCCCGAACGAGGATTACGAACGCCTGCTGGACGCGCAGGGGCGAGCCGATGCGGCGGGTGTCGAGCAGGCGGGCAGGGCACTGGAGACGCGTATCCGGCTCGAGGCACGTTCCATGTCGGAGAAGTATCTCGAGCCGCCGTATACGACTGACTTTGCCATCCTGTTCCTGCCCACCGAAGGCCTGTATGCCGAGGTGCTGCGTCGACCCGGCCTGATGGAAGCCCTGCAGCGCGAACACCGTATCACGCTGGCTGGGCCCTCCACCCTGCTGGCCATGCTCGGCGCGTTGCAAATGGGTTTCCGCACGCTGGCGCTGGAGCAGCGCGCCAGCGAGGTCTGGCGTGTGCTCGGCGCGGTAAAGGCCGAGTTCAGCAGGTTCGGCGACGTGCTGGCCCGGGTCAAGAGCCAGACCGAGACGGTACTCAAGACCATCGACTCGGCGCAGACCCGCAGCCGCGCGATGGACCGGGCGCTGCGACAGGTGGAGTCCTTGCCTGAACCGTCGTCCGTTGCCGTTGTACCGCAGTCGGCCGATGCCGACGTCGACACCAAGCCCGATGCGATCCGCTGAACTGGCACGGCTGATCAGTGGCCATATCTGTCTGCACGCCAGCATGGCGGGCACGCGTTTGGCCGCGCCGCTGCTGGCACTGCGTGACGGGCACAGCGCCATGAACGTCGGCGTGTTGTTGGCCTTGTTCGCGTTGGCACCGGTATTTTTGGCGTTGCCGGCTGGCCGGTTTGCCGATCGGCACGGACTGCGGCGCCCGATGGGCATCGCGATTGTGGTGGCAGCACTCGGCGCTGCCATGGCTGTGTTGTTCCCCGTGTTTCCGGTTCTGTGCCTGAGCGCATTGATGACTGGCGGCGCCACGGCCGCCGCGTCGATCGCGCTGCAACGCCACGTGGGTCGTGCCGCGGTCGGGCCGACCGAACTCAAGCGCGTATTCAGTTGGCTGGCCATCGGCCCGGCGGCGTCGAACTTCGTCGGGCCCCTGGCTGCGGGGCTGATGATCGACTACGCCGGACCGGCCGCCGGCGACACCGCGGGTTTTCGCGCTGCCTTCCTGCTGATGGCGCTGTTGCCCGTTGCGACCTGGTTCTGGATCCGAACCGTGCAGGACCTCGATCCGGCCCGACCCGCGGTGGGTGCGCCGGCGACGCGTGCGTGGGACTTGATGCGCGAGCCGATGATGCGACGCCTGATGCTGGTCAACTGGTGCCTGTCCTCATGCTGGGACGTGCATCTGTTCGTGGTGCCGCTGATCGGTCATGAACGCGGATTCAATGCAACGGTGATCGGAACCATTCTGGGCAGCTTTGCGGTGGCCGCGGCCGCGATACGGGTTGTGATGCCACTGTTCGCCGCCCGGCTGCGTGAGAACGTCGTCATCGCCAGCGCCATGCTGAGCACGGCCGCGGTGTTCGCGGTCTACCCGTTCATGGTCGATGCCTGGGCCATGGGCGCCAGCTCGGTGGTGCTGGGGCTGGCGCTTGGTTCGGTACAGCCGATGGTGATGAGTACCTTGCACCAGATCACGCCGCACGCGCGCCATGGTGAAGCGCTGGGACTGCGCATGATGACGATCAACGCGTCCAGTGTCGCAATGCCGCTGTTCTTCGGCAGCCTGGGTGCGGTCGTCGGCGTTTCGGCGCTGTTCTGGGCGGTGGGGCTGGTCGTCGGCCTGGGCTCACGGCTGGCATTCGGCCTGCGGGTGCAGGAGGCCGCCGTGCATTCGGTTGCTACGGCATCTACAGATCGTAAAAACCCTTGATGGTGTCCCAGATCGCCTCAGGCGTGTCGACGCAGGTGAACAGTTCCAGGTCTTGCGGCGAAATTGCACCGGCCTCGATCAGCACGTCGAAATTGATCAGGCGGCTCCAGTAGTCGGAGCCACATAACACGATGGGCACCGGCTTGGCCTTGCCGGTCTGCACCAGCGTGATCACCTCGAACAACTCGTCGAGCGTGCCAAAACCGCCGGGAAACGCGACCAGCGCCTTGGCGCGCATCATGAAATGCATCTTGCGCAGCGCGAAGTAGTGAAACTTGAAGCTCAGCGATGGCGTGACATAGGGGTTGGCGTGTTGCTCGTGCGGCAGTGCGATGTTCAGGCCGACCGTCGCCGCGCCTTGTTCGTGGGCACCGCGGTTGGCCGCTTCCATGATGCCGGGGCCGCCGCCGGTGGCGATATAGAGCCGTTCGGCCGCCGGCCGGCCTGCGCTGTAGCAGGCCACCAGCGCGCCGAATTGCCGGGCCTGGTCGTAATAGCGCGCGTTGCGCATGCCGCGTTCGGCCAGACTCAGGGCCTTTGCGTCGCCCGTCGCCTGTGCCGCCGTCAGGGTAGCCTGTGCATCTTCGGGCGCGGGGAAGCGGGCACTGCCATAGACGACGATCGTGTTCTCGATGCCGGCGGCAATCTGGTCGATGTCCGGTTTGAGCAGTTCGAGCTGGAACCGGATGCCGCGAGTTTCGCGCCGCAGCAGGAATTCCGGGTCGGCAAAGGCGAGACGGTAGGCGTCGGCCTCAAGAGGATTACCCTGGTCCGCATAGTTTTGCAGTTCAGCCCAGGCGCCGGCCAGCCGGCTTTCGGTGAGTCGTTGATGTTTTTCCATGGGGGCCATTGTGCGATATCGCCTTGCATCCGTGCACCGACATGGACTTGTCATGGCACATGCGTGGCCCGGATCTGCCGCTGTCTGCCGTTACGGTATCGACATCTCGCCGGCGGACAACGCGCGCCTCGATACCCTCGACGCCATCTTGGCTTGCCCGGTTGGAAGGCGCGGTGAACGATGCGGCGGCGCAGTACCCCGCCAACTTGCGAAGCGCAGCCGCCTTGGTAGGCCGCACAGACTTCGGTAACCCTGACTTGCGCTTGATCAAGGCGGGTTGGCGCAAACAGGAAAAAAATGGTTGCACCGGGACGGCATCTGGACCAGTCCAGGTTTTCGCAGACACGCACCATGACACACCTGCAGTTCGCTCGTCGGTCGCTGTTGCGGCAGTTTGCAGGTTCCGCTTCGCTTCTCATGTCGGCCACAGCGACCCATGCGGCCGGTTTCCAGATCAACGAAACCTCCGCATCCGGCTTGGGCACGGCGTTTGCCGCAGGCGCCGCCGAGGCGGCGGATACCAGCAACCTGTGGTCCAACGTGGCCGGAATGGCGCGCATCGGCGAGAGCCAGGCTTCGGGCACCTTGCACCTGATCACACCCTCGCTGAAATTTCGTAATGTCGGGTCGCGAACTGCAACCGGGCAGGGGCTTGGCGGCTCGGGCGGAGACGCTGGCGGCACGGTTCCGGTGCCGAACTTGTATGTTGCCAAGCCGCTGGACAACGGCGTGTCGATCGGTCTGGGCGTGACCGCGCCGTGGGGTCTGGTCACCGAATACGACGACGGCTGGGTCGGCCGATTCCAGGCCATCAAGTCCAGCATCGAGACCATCAACATCAATCCGAGCCTGGCCTGGAAGGCGTCGGAGCGGGTTTCCGTCGGCCTGGGCTTGAACGTGCAGCACATGAAGGCCGAGTTCACGAACCAGGTCAATTACGCCGGCGCACTGCTCAATGCCGCGGTGCTCGGCGGTGTTGTGCCCGGCACGCCGGCTTTCACGGCCATCGCCACGGCCGCCAGCGGTCTGGAGTCCCGTGCCCGGGTCACCGGCTCGGACACTGGATACGGATGGAACGCGGGCTTGGTGTTCGATCTCGACGACCGCTCGCGCATCGGAATCGGCTACCGCTCCAGCGTGAGGTACCGTCTCGACGGCATGGCCCGCTTTGCCAATCCGGCCGCGCCCGTGCCTCTGGCAGGGCTGGCTGAGGCTGTCAACGGCGTCGCCCTGTACGATGGCCGCATCGCGTCCGACGTGGAAATTCCGGCGGTGCTCAATCTGTCGTACTTCACGCGGCTCGACGACCGCTGGGACCTGATGGTCGATGCCCAGTGGACGCAGTGGTCCACCGTGAAGAACCTGACCTTCCTGCGCGCCGATGGTTCGGTGCTGCAGGACACGCCGGAGAATTTCAAGAACAGCTGGAAGCTGGCGTTTGGCGCCAACTACCGGTACAACCCGCAGTGAACACTGCGCGGCGGCATCGCGTTCGACCAGTCCCCGGTGCAACGCGCCTTCCTGACGCCGCGCCTGCCTGACGGCGACCGGACCTGGCTGACCCTCGGAGCGCGCTACATGATCAATCCGAAGCTTGCTGTCGGGCTGGCGGACTTCGTGTTTGCGTTCGAGCAGATGTTTGGTCCTGGCGCCGTGGATTGACATCGATCACGCGTCAATCAGGCGCATGTACTACGTGGCACCCATGGCGCGCCTCGTTTTGACAGCCAGGAAACCAGCCGCGAGCGCGCTGGCGCCAGTTGTTTGTAGGCCAACACGTCGTCGGACATTGATTCCAGTGCCTGCTGCAAACGCCGTGCTCCGGCAGCCTCGACCACGGCGTCGGGCAAGGCTTGCAGCTGCACGCGGATCGTGAACACCAGCTGCCCGGGCGGCCCGCCGCCTGCCGAAGGCACCGAAAAAAAGCTCTGCCGCTCCGAGCGCAGGAAACACTGGCTGGCGAAGTCATCGAGGTCGTCCGTCTGCGGCCAAGGCTTGGGTGCCTGCCGCCGGGGATGCCGGTCATGCTGCGGCGAGGCGCTGATGGTCCAGACCTGGCGTGCCCAGTCGCCGCCTGCGGCCAGCAGGCGCAGCAGCTGGGGCCAGCGCTGGTTCAGCGCGGCGCTGTCGGCGACCGGCGCATGGATGGCGCCGAGGTCCCGGCCGATCTTGTCCTCGGGTGCCCAGCCGCTGGGCGTGCAGATACACATCCAGGGCACGATGCCGCTGTCCAGGTCGAGCAATGCCAGGTCCTGTTCGAAAGCCAGAGCCAGCGGCGTGTCCCGTGGCAGGTCGGGCATACCGTCGCGTGCGGCCTGTCGCCAGACGGCCGCGATGGCCGTAGCGGCGTCGAATCCAGGCACGCACGACACGTCCTGACGGGCCGCATGGACCCGCTGCTTTTCCGCGAACAGCGCGCTACCGTGCTGCAGCGCATGCAGATGGGGCTCGCCGGCATCCATGCGGCGCAAGCCGGGTTGCATCCGAAACGGAACGTCGATCTGAGTCAGGTCGAACGTCATCGTCGGCTGCGGTGGTGAAAGCATCATGCCAGGCACGCGCGAAAAAGGCTCCTTTCGGAGCCTCGTCGGTTTCGCGGCAACGGGTCGATCAGACGCGCCGACGGTATTCGCCGGTGCGGGTGTCGATCTCGACCTTGTCGCCCTGGGATACGAACAATGGAACGCCAATTTCGAACCCGGTGGCAATCTTGGCAGGCTTGAGCACCTTTCCCGAGGTATCACCCTTGACGGCCGGCTCGGTCCAGGTGATCTCTCGCTCGACGCTGGTGGGCAATTCGACCGAGATTGCCTTGCCTTCGTAGAACACCACTTCGAGCGGCATGCCGTCTTCCAGGTAGCTCAGCGTGTCGCCCATGTTCTCGGACTCGACTTCATACTGGTTGTAGTCTGCGTCCATGCACACGTACATCGGGTCGGCGAAGTAGGAATAGGTGCACTCCTTCTTTTCCAGAATGATCTGGTCCATCTTGTCGTCGGCCTTGAACACCACCTCGGTACCGAAGTTGTTGAGCAGGCTTTTGAGCTTCATGCGCACGGTGGCGGAATTGCGGCCGCCGCGGCTGTACTCGGTCTTGAGGACCACCATCGGGTCCTTGCCGTGCATGATCACATTGCCGGCACGGATTTCTTGAGCGATTTTCATACGGGTTTCCCATCAATGGCCGCGCGACGGGCGCACCGCGGAGCTGCGATGCAAAAATGAGACCCGTGACTGCGGTGGATCGTTGCGGCCCAGGCTGTGGCGGGCCAGGGTATTTCCGCAAAGCCCTGAATTTTAACGGCTTTCGGTACCCGCCCCCATCTGGCTGTGGATCGACGCGACAAATTCCGTCAACCGGGTCGCGAGGTCGGACTGCTCCCACAGGCTTTGGCGGGTCTGCGTTGCCCACGGCGCCCATAGCGCAGGTTCCAGCCGCGCCAGCGTGGCGTCGGTGACGCCGTTCCAGACGGCATGCGCCGAACGCAAGGACGCCGGCGCGTTCAGCAGGTCAAGAAAGGCCTGCAACTTGGCGTGGTGGGCGTCGTCATGTTGCGGGTAGATCTGCCAGATAAAGGGCTTGCCCGCCCACAAGGCGCGCACGACCGAGTCTTCACCCCGCACCAGGTTCAGGTCGCAGGACCACAGCAGGTGGTCGAAGTCGCGCTGCGTCAGCGTTGGCAGGAAATCGACGGCCAGGCCGTCCGACCGGGTTTGCCAGGCGCCGCCGGCAATATGCGCCAAAGCCCGGACGGCGACCGCAGCACGGCCATGCGTGACCAGCAGCCGGGTGGGGCGTTCGTGGGTCTGCCACTGCGCGACGAGATCCGCCAGCGCGGCGGGTTCGTAACAGAACAGCGACACCAGTTGTTCGCCGCGCCAGGCGATGCGCTTGTCGGCCAGCCAGCGTGCCCGGTCGAAACCGGCCTGCCGCGCGCCCAGGTCCGGCTCGCGCAGCAGGCCGCCGCTTGCGGGCGTGAATCCGGGATAGAAGAAGTGCTTGGTGCTGCCCTTGGCCACGCCATGCATCACGGGGGAGGGCAGCCGGTGGGCGCGCAGGCCAAACGATTCAGCTGTCAGGTATTCGAGGTTGATCCAGGCCGGGGCCCTGGCCGCTGGAGCGTGGCGCATTTGATTCGCCACGAACGGGTCGGGCAGTTCGCAGCCGAAGGCCTCGATCCAGGTGTCCGCGGGTGGCAGCGCCGCCAGTGTGACCGGGTCGCTGGCCAGATTCCAGCTCAGTACTTCGACACCGTCCCACTCGCCCTGCAGTGCGCCTGGCGCCATCCAGGCCAGTGCGGACGGGTCGTCGACCCACAGCCGCACCTGCCGACCGCGTGATGCCAGGTCGGCCGCCAGCCGCCAGCACACGCCGATGTCGCCGTAGTTGTCGACCACCCGGCAAAAGATGTCCCAGCGGCTGGTGGTGTGCATGCGCAGGATTGTCCACAATACGGGTCATGCCCCATCCAACCGCGAAAGACTCCTCCATCGCCAGCACCCGCACGGAATCCATCACGCCGAACGTGACTGAGATGCCGTCCGACCTGTCCGGCCATGATGCGTCGTTGCTGGCCGAGGTTGCCGCGCTGCCGGGCTTGCCCGGCGTTTACCGCTTTTTCGATGCCACCGGCGAGGTGTTGTATGTCGGCAAGGCGATCAACCTGAAAAAGCGGGTAGCCAGTTACTTCCGCAACAACCATGGTGGAACCCGCATCGGGCATATGGTGGGGCGCATCACCCGCATGCAGACCACCGTGGTGCGGTCCGAAGCCGAGGCACTGCTGCTCGAAAACAATCTGATCAAGACGCTGGCGCCGAAATACAACATCCTGTTCCGGGATGACAAGAGTTACCCGTACCTGAAACTCACCGGCAGGGGCACTGCGGTGGCGGCACGAGCGGGGCGGGCCGGGGGCGAGTTTGCCGCAAAGAGCGACGCCGCGGCGGCTACGTCCACGCCAGCGGCCTTCCCGCGGGTGGCCTATTTCAGGGGCGCAGTGGAGAAAAAGCACCGGTATTTCGGGCCCTATCCCAGTGCCTGGGCGGTGAAGGAGAGCATCCTGCTGATTCAGAAGCTGTTCCGGCTGCGTACCTGCGAGGACACGGTGTTCAGCAATCGCACCCGGCCGTGTCTTTTGTACCAGATCAAGCGCTGCTCGGCGCCGTGTGTCGGTCATATCGGGGTGAAGGAATACGCACAGGACGTCGCCCACGCCGAACGTTTTCTCGACGGAGATGCCGGCGAGGTGCTGGCCGAACTCGAGGCGCGCATGCTGGCCCATGCGGAAAAACTCGAATTCGAGGCCGCAGCCGAGGTACGGGACCAGGTCGCGGGCTTGTCCAATGTGTTGCATCAGCAGTCGATGGACAACGTGTCGGATCGGGATGTTGACATCCTGGCGGTCATGGTCCAGGGCGGCAAGGCCTGCGTCAACCTGGCCATGGTGCGCGGTGGGCGCCACCTGGGCGACCGCGCCTATTTCCCGGTGCACGTCGAACACGCCTCGGCGATGCAAAGCGCCCTGGAAGACGCGACCGACCCACCGCTGCCACTGGAGAACCAGGTGCTGGAGGCCTTCATCGCGCAGCACTACCTGGACGTGGCGATCCCCGGCTCGCTGGTGACCAGCGCGCCGGTGCGCGCCGCGCTGGTGCAGGCCCTGTCCGAGCACAGTGGCGCGAAGCTGAGCGTGGTGCATCAGCCGCGCGAGCAGCGGCGGATCTGGCTTGAAATGGCCCAGACCAATGCCCAGCTGCAACTGGCCCGGTTGCTGGCCGAGGAGGGATCGCAACAGGCGCGCACGCTGGCGCTGGCGCAGGCGCTAGAGCTGCCGGCAGACGAACTGGACGCCTTGCGCATCGAGTGCTTCGATATCTCGCATACTGCTGGGGAGGCGACCCAGGCCTCCTGCGTGGTATTCCAGCACCATGCGATGCAGTCGGCCGAGTACCGGCGTTACTCCATCGACGGCATCACGCCAGGCGACGACTATGCGGCGATGCGACAGGTATTGACGCGGCGGTACGGCAAGTGGGTCGAGGCCAACCGGCTGGCGCAGGACCGGGGCGAGCCGCTCGCACGCGGCGCCAGGTTGCCCGAACTGGTGCTGGTCGACGGCGGCAAGGGCCAGGTGGCGATCGCACGCGAGGTGTTCGAATCGCTAGGTCTGGACCTGTCACTGATCGTCGGGGTCGAGAAGGGCGAAGGCCGCCGGGTCGGGCTGGAGGAACTGGTGTTTGCCGACGGGCGCGAGAAGGTCTACCTGGGCAAGGACTCGGCCGCGCTGATGCTGGTTGCGCAGATCCGCGACGAGGCGCACCGGTTTGCCATCACCGGCATGCGGGCCCGCCGAGCCAAGGTCCGGGTCGGCGGCGGTCAATTGCAGGAGATTCCCGGCGTAGGACCGAAACGGCGGGCGCGACTGCTGCAACGGTTTGGCGGTGTGCGGGGTGTCGGGCTGGCCAGCGTGGACGACCTGGCGACAGTGGAAGGGGTTTCGCACGCGCTGGCCGAGGAAATCTACCGGGCTCTGCACTGAAGTCGCCTGGCGTCATGCGCTGGACCACGACTGGGGCTTGCGCCATGCCACAATTCATTCATGTTCTTGACGATTCCGACCATCATGACCTGGACGCGCATCGTCGCGATCCCTCTGATCGTCGGCATCTTCTACCTGCCGGACACACTGGTATCGCTGCCGGTCAAGAACCTCACTGCCACGGTGATGTTCGTGTTGTTCGCGGCCACCGACTGGCTCGACGGCTACCTGGCGCGCAAGCTCAACCAGACCTCATCCTTCGGCGCATTTCTCGATCCGGTTGCCGACAAGTTCCTGGTCTGTGCGTCACTGCTGGTACTGGTCCACTTGAACCGGGCCGATGTATTCGTGGGACTGATCATCATCGGCCGGGAAATCGCGATATCGGCGCTGCGTGAATGGATGGCGCAGATCGGCGCCTCCAAGAGCGTGGCGGTGCACATGATCGGCAAGCTCAAGACGGTCGGGCAGATGGTGGCCATACCGTTCCTGCTGTACGACGGCGTATTGTTCGGGGTCATCCACACAGGTCGGTGGGGGCAATGGTTGATCTGGATCGCCGCGGTCCTGACGGTATGGTCGATGGGTTACTACCTGAAGAAAGCCATTCCGGAGATCCGGGCCCGGGTGAAATGAACTCGCGCCGGGCGGGTATGGCCCGACATCGGACATGACGAACGCCACGCCGACCGATCACTGGGTTCGCATGATGCCCCTGGTATTCGTGCTGATCTGGAGCACCGGATTCATCGTTGCCCGATATGGCATGCCGCACGGCCCTCCGTTTCATTTCCTGGCGATCCGTTTTGCCTTGTCGGTATTGTGCTTTCTGCCCTGGATCTGGCTGGCCGGTTCGCGCTGGCCGGTCACGCGCGGGCAGTGGCGTCATCTCGCCGTCACCGGGGTTTTGATGCATGCGTGTTACCTGGGCGGTGTCTGGGCGGCCGTGAAGGCGGGCATGGGATCGGGTGTCTCGGCCCTGGTGGTCGGACTGCAACCGGTGCTCACTGCGATTTGGTTGTCGGCCATCGGGACGCGGGTGCATCCGCGCCAGTGGGTTGGCCTGGTGCTCGGTCTGGCGGGCCTGCTGCTCGTTGTCTCCGGCAAGTTCGGCGCGGGCAGCCCCCAGGACCATGTCGACCTGGTCAATCTCACGATCGTCGGCTTTGCGCTGCTATCGATCACGGTGGGAACGCTGTATCAGAAGCGGTATGTGACACCCTGCGATGTACCTACCGCCAATGCGATACAGCTGGGCGCCGCATTTCTGGTGACATTGCCAATGGCCTTGCTTGAGAGCGAATCGATGGTGTGGAACGGCGAGTCGATCAGTGCAATGGCCTGGTCGGTGCTGGCGTTGACGCTGGGCGGCAGTTCGCTTTTGTATCTGTTGATACAACGTGGTGCAGCCACCGCGGTGACCAGCTTGTTCTACTTGGTGCCGCCGACCGCGGCTGTGATGGCATGGCTTCTGTTCAGGGAGCCAATCACTGTGTTTACCGTGCTGGGCATGGCGATCACGGCGCTGGGTGTGAGTCTGGTGGTGCGCCGACGGGACTAGCCCGCAGGTGCACGCCGCGATGTGACGGGACGGCGGCATGGGTGCCATCGATAGCAATCAACGATGATCGGAAACAGCAACATGGGCAAGAAGAGGATTGCAGTGATCGCCGGCGACGGCATCGGCAAGGAAGTGATGCCGGAAGGCATTCGGGTGATGGAAGTGGCGGCCGACAAGTTTGGCATCGACCTGCAGTTCGACCATTTCGATTTCTCCAGCTGGGATTACTACGAGCGCACTGGCGCCATGCTGCCCGACGACTGGAAAGAGCAGATCGGCGGGCACGACGCGATCTATTTCGGCGCCGTGGGTTGGCCAGACAAGATCGCTGACCATGTGTCGTTATGGGGCTCGTTGCTGCTGTTCCGACGTGAGTTCGATCAGTACATCAACTTGCGGCCTGCGCGCTTGATGCCCGGCATCATTGCGCCGGTAGTGCGGCGGGACGGCAGCCGGCGCGATCCGGGCGAGATCGACATGTTCATCGTGCGCGAAAACACCGAGGGCGAATATTCGAGTGTCGGTGGCCGCATGTTTGCCGGCACCGAGCGCGAGATCGTGATGCAGGAGACCGTGATGTCGCGCGTCGGCGTGGATCGGGTACTGCGTTTCGCGTTCGAGCTGGCCCGTTCTCGCCCCAGGAAACACTTGACCAGCGCCACCAAGTCCAATGGCATTGCCATCACGATGCCGTATTGGGACGAACGGGTCGCGTTGATGGCCAAGGAATATCCGGATGTCACGCTCGACAAGTTCCACATCGACATCCTGACGGCCCACTTCGTGCAGCGCCCTGACTTCTTCGATGTGGTGGTGGCCAGCAACCTGTTTGGCGACATCCTGAGCGACCTGGGGCCGGCCTGTACCGGCACGATCGGTATCGCGCCGAGTGCGAACCTCAATCCGACACGCGCGTTTCCGTCGTTGTTCGAGCCGGTACATGGTTCGGCGCCAGACATCGCCGGCACGGGCGTTGCCAACCCGATCGGCCAGATCTGGTGCGGCGCGATGATGCTGGACTTTCTCGGCCATCGCCCGGCACATGATGCGGTGCTGGCGGCGATCGAGTCGGCTCTGGCGCCGGACAGCGGCGCGCCGCGCACGCCGGATATCGGCGGCAAGGCGAGCACATCCGACCTGGGGCGGGCCATCGCGCAGGCGCTGCGTGGCTGACCGCAGCCGCATCCGCCGTGCTCGGCGTTGAGCAGGGAGACGGGCAAACCGAATAGAATTCGCGTCCGCATCGAACTTTGCCATCTGGCCGGTTGACACGTTCGAAGTCCGTCGCTTTAATCAGTTGTGGCAGCACGGGCTCCGAAATCTGTGATCCAGACCCATGGTTCCCCCTGCGACCGAGCCCACCACCGGACCATCCTGGGACTGTGTGGTGTCCAGATTTTTGCGGGGCAGTTGTGCTGACCCGTTTCCTTTCGAGAGGTTCTTCGTGAACAAGACAGAGTTGATTGAGCATATCGCCAAGCACGCCGACATTTCCAAGGCTGCTGCCACCCGCGCCCTGGAGTCCACGATCGGTGCCGTGAAGACCACGCTTAAAAAGGGCGGCTCGGTTTCGCTGGTCGGATTCGGCACTTTCGCCGTGGGCAAGCGGGCTGCACGCACAGGTCGCAACCCGCGTACCGGAGCTGCGATTAAAATCAAGGCTGCCAAGGTTCCAAAGTTCCGCCCAGGCAAGGCATTGAAAGATGCGCTGAACTGAGGCTGTCGATAGCAGTGGGGTTCTTAGCTCAGTTGGTAGAGCGGCGCCCTTACAAGGCGTAGGTCGGCGGTTCGAGCCCGTCAGGACCCACCACTAAAATCTTATATAAATCAAGGGCTTAGAGAAATCTGAGCCCTTTTTATTTGCTCTTTTTGCGTCCTGAATGGGAGTCACAGGGAGTCTGTGCCAACCAAAAAGAGCCATCTGCCAACCAGGATTTTCCTGTAAAGTGCGTAGCTTCACAACTACGAGCAGGGAGGAATGTATGGCAGGAAAAAGGCGCCGAGCGAATGGGTGGGAGTACGTTTTCAAGCGCTCCGGGTTGTTGGACAAGCCCATTTACGTGACCTTCACGAGCGAGGCCGAAGGTGACGCTTTTGCGGTGCGGTTGGACAAACTGCTCGATCGGGGCATTGTGCCGACAGAGTACCAAAGGCCTAGCCGCATGATGAACATCAGCGAGCTTGTCCGCGCGTATGAAGCACAGGCGCACCCGTCATCGAAGGATGTAGGCCAGCTCGGCACGATAGTCAGCTCTCGTGGATCGACTCCATTGGTCGACATCAACGCAACATGGGTCGATGATTGGGTGACGGAACTCAAACGAGTAGAAAATCTTGCTCCTGCGACGATCCGTGCAAAGGTGGGCGCGCTTGCGCGATGCGCAGACTGGGGTATACGCAAAGGCTTCGTTTTGTTGCCCGATCATCCTTTTCGCACACTGCCCGATGGCTATGCCCAGTACACAAAGGCAGATGTAGCAATCGTCGGTTCAGCCCGCACAGATGTCGAGCGCGATCGTCGACTGGAGGTCGGCGAGGGTGAAAAAATCGTGTCAGTTGTTGCCGGCGGGGTGCTTGCGCGCAAACAACGGCCACTTGTGCTGTTGCACACGCCCGCAGTGCGATTGCTCTTCATGCTTGCGCTTGAATCCGCAATGCGACTGCGAGAGATGTACACGCTCACGATGGACCAGGTAGACATCACGAGGAGTACGGTGTTTCTTGACAAAACGAAGAATGGCGATAAGCGTCAAGTCCCGTTGTCGTCGGTGGCGAAAGTCGAACTAGACACTTACTTCAAAGTTCGCGATGCGCAGCGCTGTGGCAATCGTGTCTTCCCATGGTGGGATGGAGACGCGTCCGAGCCGGCCTTGGCCAAGCTCTCGGACTATTTATCGAAACTGTACAAGAGCATATTTGAGCAGGCCGGTGCTGCCGCTCTCAACTTCCATGATCTGCGCCATGAGGCCACAAGCCGACTTTTCGAGCGCACGACATTGTCTGAAACTCAGATCATGAAGATCACCGGGCACCGTTCGCACCGGATGGTGATGCGGTACGCGAATTTGCGCGGGAGCGACCTGGCCTCGAAGCTTTGGTAGGCGCACGCATACGCGCAGCCGTTTGCGCGATGATTTGCTGTTCGATGTGCGATACCACGTCTTTGGTCATGAGGACGTAGGCCCGGCCAACTTTCGCAGCTGGCAATGCACCCTCGCCGATGAGGTCGAGGACCGTTTTCGGATGCACCTTCATTAGTTCGGCAGCGCCGTGGATGTTCACGGTGGGAGTCATCAGCATCGCCTAACTCTTTCTCCGAGCACG
>Ga0105047_10003276_pt1 | contig 28568 bp, 21 predicted proteins | sample MAT04_FD_78384 | JGI IMG/M metagenome (GOLD analysis project Ga0105047, IMG submission 78384) | Freshwater microbial communities from Lake Fryxell liftoff mats and glacier meltwater in Antarctica - MAT-04 (megahit assembly) | ecosystem: Environmental > Aquatic > Freshwater > Ice > Liftoff... | reverse complement strand
GGCGCGCGCACCGCGATGAAGCCCGGCTCTGCACCCAGGCGCACGATCAACTCGGTGTCCTCGCAGATCATCCACTCGTGATGGAACCGTCCCACGCGCTCGAAGGCGTCTTTGCGGACGACCATCAGCCCCGCGCCGGCCACGATGGACATCGTCGGGCTGGCGAGATAATCCGCGTAGACCTCCACGCGTTCGGGCTCCTTGACCGTTTGCCGAGCCGCGGCCTCGTCGCTGAAGGGCAAGGCCGAACCGAGAATCAGCGACGGCTGGTGCTTGGCGATCAGTTCGGCGAAGAAGGCGAGCGACCAGGGGAACCACAGGTCATCGCTGTCGAGGAACGCGAGATAGGTGCCCTTGGCGACCTCGACGCCGGTGTTGCGGGCCTTGCCGGGCCCGCCGTTGGTCTGCTCGATGAGCCGGACACGGTCGCCGTAGCGGCGGACGACGTCGCAGGTGCGGTCCTTGGACTGGTCGTCGACGACGATGATCTCGTAGTCGGTGAAGGTCTGTGCGAAGACCGATTCGAGCGTGGCCTCGATGAGCGTCTCGCGGTTGTACGACGGGATGATGACGGAGAAGAGCGGCAAGGTCACCTCGGTCGATCGTTGGTCAGGCCTGGGCCGCGGGCTGGCCCGAGGGGATGAAGCGTCCGAGCACGGGGATTTTGCTGCCGAGCCGGGCGAAGTGGCCGCGTTCTTCGCTTGTCATACCGAGCTTGATGATGAGGGGGAGCGAAACCAGGCCATAGACCCCGCCGACGGCGATGGCGCGACCGAGGCCCTCGGGGAGCAGCAAGCGTGCACCCAGCCCGGCCAGCCCGGCGGGGACGGCGACCAGGGCCACGCGATACCAGACGCCGCTCCACCAGTCGGCGTATCTCAAGCCGACGGTCTTGCAGATGTGCCAGACGTACCAGTTGACGGCGCAGAACGTGGTGAGGCAGCTCATGGCGGGCACGGCCCACGACGGCACGTGAAACAGGAAGACCAGCCCCGCCGAGACGCACAGGCCGCCGGCCTGGAAGAGCAGGGCCCCGGTCATGTAGCGCCCGATGGAGCCGTGCGCCATCATGGCCAGATGATGACCCACGTAGATGCACCCGATGCAGAACCCGACGGCCACCAGCCGCACGAACAGCGCGACGTCGGGCGGGCTGTGGCTCCCGAGCCACACCCGCGTGACTAGATCGGCCTCGATCACCAGCGGCACCAGCAACGTCAGCGGCAGCAGCGTGCAGAACTTGCTGGCGGAGATGGCCAGCTTGGCGATGGCGGCGCGGTCCTGGCGGCCCTCGGCGTTCGCCATCGCGGGCTGCACGGCCCGCACCACGGCGTTGGAGACGTTGAGCATGTAGTTGGCCAGCTGTGCGGCCGCGTTGAAGGGGGCGTTGGCCGCCGCGCCGAAGGCGGAGCTGATCAAAAGCGGCGGGCCGCCGACCTGAATGCGGTACGACAGATTCCCCACCAGCGACCAGACGGAGAACCGCGTCAGCTCGCGCACTAGATGCCGCTTGGCCAGCCCCAGTTTGGGCCGACTTTCGGGATAGATGACCAGGCACATGACGACGGCGATGCCGGTGGAGGTGGTCTGGGCGGCCAGCGTGAGGGCGGCGAGGCCGACGATCGGCTCTTGGGCCACCTGGGCACAGAACGCAGCGGCGGCGAGCTTGAGGGTCCCATCGATCAGCTCGGTGATCACCGGCCAGAGGAGCGCTTGCTGGGCGCCGAACATGGCCCGGAAGGGGGTCATGGCGATCGAGAAGCCGAGCATCAAGAGGCCCAGGTCAAAGGCCAGAACGATCGAGGAGACCCGCGCGGGGTCCAGATCCTTGATCCCACCCACGGCCAAGCGCCCGAGCGGCAGCCCCACCAGCACGGCGATCGGGGCGGCCACACAGAAGATCGCCACCATGGTGGAGAACAGCGCGCGCAGAGGCCCCCGCTCGCCCCGCCCGATGGCCACGCCCAGATAGCGGTCGGCGGCCTGCAGCAACCCGTCGGGGATCACCCCGATGAACATCACCACCGCCAGCACCGCGCCCCACGCGCCGAAATCGGTAACGCCCAGTGCCTGCAAGGCCAGCCGGGTGGCCAAGAGGCCCATGCCGACCGTCACCGCCATGCGGAGATAGGTGAGGCCGGTGTTCAGGATGAGGCGGGTGGATTGACGCACGAAGCCCTCGCCCCGGGGCATTGCCCGCCGGCGTACAAAGTGGCGCATTGTTTAGCCCGAGCGGCGGGCGTTTCGCCGGTCGGGGGGGGGCGGGCTCGACGGCTGACGCGCCATGACCATCGTTGGCCCATAGATGCCGGAACGCTGAGTGTAGCGTATAGCGTGTGATGAGCGTTACACCAAGAACATGGCCAAGAAAGCCTGCTGGACAACTCTGCAGGGCCACTACCGCCGTCTACTGGTCGTAGCCCGCCTGCTTGGGCATCGCGTGCCCCGCGTCGCGCAGGGTCTTCTCGCGGCGGGCGAGTTCCAGGTCCGACTCCACCATCATGGCCGCGAGCTGCTCGACGCTGGTCTTGGGTGACCAGTTGAGGTTGGTCTTGGCCTTGGCCGGGTCGCCGATGAGCAGGTCGACCTCGGCGGGGCGGAGATATCGCGCGTCGAAGGCGACGTGCTTCTCCAGCGACAGCCCGGCGTGCTTGAAGGCCATCTCGGCGAACTCGCGGACGCTGATCGTCTTGTTGGTCGCCACCACGTAGTCGTCGGGCTGGTCTTGCTGGAGCATGAGCCACATGGCCTCGACGTAGTCGCCGGCGAAGCCCCAGTCGCGCTTGGAGTCGAGGTTGCCCAGGAAGACCCGGTCCTGCAGGCCCATCTTGATGCGGCCCACGGCGCGGGTGATCTTGCGGGTCACGAAGGTCTCGCCGCGGCGCGGCGATTCGTGGTTGAAGAGGATCCCGCAGGAGGCGTGCAGCCCGTAGCTCTCGCGATAGTTGACGGTGGCGAAGTGGGCCATGACCTTGGCGCAGGCGTAGGGCGAGCGCGGGTAGAACGGAGTCGTCTCACGCTGCGGCACCTGGAGCACCTGGCCGTATTGCTCGCTGGAGCTGGCCTGGTAGTACCGCACCACTTGCCCCGTCTCCTGCTGATACGCCCGCACCGCCTCCAGCAGCTTCAGCGCGCCCATCGCCACCGTCTCGGCGGTGTAGACGGGCATGTCAAACGACACGCGGACGTGCGACTGCGCGCCGAGGTTGTAGACCTCGCGCGGGTTCACCTCGCGCAACAGTTTGGACAGCGAGTTGCCGTCGCACAGGTCGCCGTAGTGCAGCTTGAGCCGACCGGCCTGCACGTGCGGGTCGAGGTAGATGTGGTCGATGCGCCCCGTGTTGAACGACGACGAGCGGCGGATGATCCCGTGCACCTCGTAACCCTTGCTCAGCAGCAGCTCGGCCAGGTACGAGCCGTCCTGCCCGGTGATGCCGGTGATGAGGGCCCGCCTCCCCGTTTTGGGCTGGTTGTCAGTCGGGTGGGCGGGGGCGTTGGAGGCGTTTGGGGGCACGGCGTGTCCTTGTTGCGAGACGACGATTCTTGGCCACTCTATCGGCCAAGCACGCTCCGGCCACCACCCATCCCGACCGACGGGCCGCCGAGGCCCCGCGGCGGGCAACGATCCGGGCTCATTTCTTGGCCGGCGGCGGGCTGGAGGCTGCGGGCGCTTGGGTGGGGTGGGGGGGGTCGGGCTTGGTCAGCCAGTCGAGCGCCGATTTGATGGCCGGGTAGACCTCCCCTTGCCACCCGTGGCCCCCGGGATAGGTCGCAAGCTCCACCCTGGCCCCGTTCCGCTTGAGCATGGCCGCGGAGTCCTCGGCGTGCTTCATCGGGGTCACATTGTCGTCGGGCGACTGATACAGCCAGAAGCGCCGATCCTTGGTCTTGGCCCAGTCGCTCGGCTTGGCCCGCTGCATCACGCTCATCGCGATGAGCGCCCCTTTGAAGGGCGTCTGCTCGCCCATCATCATCGTGTATGCCGCGGGCCCGCCGCTCGACCACGCCATGAGATAGACCTGTTGCGGGTCGATCTTCGTCCGGCCTTTGAGGTCGGCTAGCACGGCCTCCAACAGCGTTTCGGTATTGAACGCCGCGCCGGCGTAGGGTGTGAGCCGCGTGGGCCAGACGACCTCGTCGGCCTGGGCCGCGTCCCACCGCGGCGCGATGACCTGGACGAGCACCCACTCGGGCGAGAGTGAGTTCTTGTAGACACGCCGCAGGAAGTCGCGCGAGCCGGCCTGGCCGTCGCCGCCGGGCAGCACCACCAGCACCTTGTACGGCGTGCTCGGCTCGTCCTTGCGCAATCCGATGAGCGTGTAGCGCTTCTGGTTGTCGTACTCAGCCGCGAAGTTCACCGCGGGGACGTCGGCCACATCCGCGTCGGCCTTGCTCTCGGCGTCGGGCTGCGTCACCTCCGGCTGCTTGGGCACCGCCACGCGGAGCTGGGCCGTCTCTTTGCCGTAGCGGCTCCGGTTCTTTTCCCACCACCCCCGCCACCACTTGGCGTCGCGCCCTTCTCCCTGCCGCACGCCCGTGAGCGGCGAGAGCCCGAACGCCCCCACCGTCTGTGCCCCCGCCGCCGAGCCTTCGGCCTCCATGGCCGCGATCAACGCGGGGATGGCCCGGGCCTCGCCGATGCGCCCCAGGGCCCGTGCCATGGGGCTCAGGATGCCGCGGAGTTCTTCGGGCTTGCTGCGGGACGATTCGAGGAGCGCCAAGAGGTCGTCAAGGGCCCAGGCGGCGTCGGCGTCGCCCAGCGTGGCGATGGCCCAGGCCCGGAGCGGGAGCGGGTTGGGCGGCGCGGCGAGCGGGAGCACCAGCTCCCGCAGGTCGAGCTCGCTCAGCTTGATCCGGCCTGTGAGCCGCATGGCCGCCAGCATGGTGATGTCGTCGCTGGTGAGCCAGGTCCGCAGGATGGTCCCGAAGCCGGCGTTCAGTGCGGCGCTGCGAGCCGCGCCCAGCTCGTTGAGCAGCGAACCGTTCTCATCGAGAAAATCGGCGAGCTTGCGGACGTCGTCGCCACGCTTGTCGGCGGCTTGGCTGACGAAGGCCTCCGCCGACGCGATCAGCACCTCGTTGGCGTCCAAGCCTTTCTGCTTGTCGTACCAGGGTTGATAGCCGGAGTAGTCCTCGGCAAAGTCAACCAACGCGATCGGTTTGAGGAGCCGCAACGCCGACGACTGCACGGCCGCGTTGGGGTCGCGCGCCCCCAGGTCGAGCACGTCGATCAGCGCGGGGTGCAGGCGATCGCGGGCGTTGCCGCCGAACGGGTCGGGCCGGGCGGCGGCAAAGGCGCGCAGGATCTGATTCCGCAGATCCGCCGAGCTTAGCGTCCGCCACGATGACTGCAGGGCTTTAAGCCCCTCGTCGCCGTCGGCGTCAACGATCTTCTGGATCGTCTGCTGCGCCGACTGCGGATCCTGTTCTTCGATATCATCGAGGCTCCGGGCCAGAACGGCCGCTCGGGCGGAGAGCCCCGAGCCCTTGGGCGGGCCCGCCAAGGCCCAGCCGCCAGCCCAGCCGCCAGCCGGGCCGCCGGCCGGGCCGCCGAGCACCACCAAGATCATCAGCCCCAGAACGGCCTTGTGTCGCGGCATCGGCAGGTCCTCCTGTGATCTGTTCGCTCGCGCCCGCCCAGCGGTTCGCAAACCCCTTCATCTGGGCACAGTCTACACGAGCCCCGGCCCGCGCCCGCCGAATCTTGGCCCTACCTTTGGTCATGACCCAGCCTCCAGCACCGGCCCCCGACCCACAAGCCGCCATCGCCGAGGCCCGCGCCGCCCACGGCAAGCTCCGCGAGCAGATCGCCCGCGTCATCGTCGGCCAGGACCAGGTCATCGACCAGATCCTCATGTGCATCTTCTGCCGAGGCCACGCCCTGGTCGTCGGCGTCCCCGGGCTGGCTAAAACGCTCCTCATCTCCACCATCGCCCGCGGCCTCTCCCTGGGCTTCTCTCGCGTCCAGTTCACCCCCGACCTCATGCCCTCAGACATCACCGGCACCGAGGTCATCGAAGAAGACAAAACCACCGGCATCCGCACGCTGCGGTTCGTCAAAGGCCCGATCTTTGCCAACGTCATCCTCGCCGACGAGATCAACCGAACTCCGCCCAAGACCCAGGCCGCCCTCCTTGAAGCCATGCAGGAGCACCAGGTCACGGTGGGCGGCATGCAGCACAAGCTCCCCCAGCCCTTCTTTGTCCTGGCCACGCAGAACCCCATCGAGCAGGAAGGCACCTACACCCTCCCCGAGGCTCAGCTCGACCGCTTCATGTTCGAGATCAAGATCGGCTACCCCACCGCCGACGAAGAACTCGCCATCGTCAAGCGGACCACCAGCGGCGAACGCGCAACCCCGACCGCCGTGCTCACCAGCGCCGACATCACCCGCGTGCAGGATCTCGTCCGCCAGATGCCCGTCGCCGACCACGTCGTCCGCTACGCCCTCCGCCTCGTCCGCGCCACCCGCGTCAAGGAACCCATGGACGGCGGGCTCGCCCGCCCCAAACTCGTCCAGCAATACGTCGGCTGGGGCGCCGGGCCCCGCGCCAGCGAGTACCTCGTCCTCGGTGCCAAGGCCCGCGCCATCCTCACCGGCTCCACCCACGTCACCCCCGAGCACGTCCGCGAGATCGCCAAGCCCGTCCTGCGGCACCGCGTCCTCACCAACTTCAACGCCGAGGCCGACCAGGTCTCCAGCGACATCATCATCGACGGCCTCCTCAAAGAGATCCCCGTCGAAGGCCTGTCGGCAGACGAGAAGAAGCTCATGGACGCGGTGGTACGGTAAAGCTCTCACAGCCCTCAACACCCCCGACCCCCCCGACCCCCCGCCGCCCGCCCGATCCATATACCATGGCATCGATGGTCGCCATCAGCAACACCGCCCAGCCTGCCCTGAACCTACACCCGGAAGCTCGGGCCTGGCTCACCTCGCCCAAAGGCGAGCTCGCCTCGGCATCCCTGGCCGGCCTCTGCCTGCTGATCGCCTGGGTGCTCAGTCTCACCAACCCCGACGGCTCCGCCCTCGAACTCACGTCCCAGGCCCTGTCATGGGTGGCGCTGTGCATCGGCCTCTTCCACGGCGGGCGCGCGGCTCTGGATGCCGTCAAGGCCGGTGCGTTTGACATCGACGTGCTCATGGTCGTGGGCGCGATCCTCGCCAGCTATCTCGGGGCCGTTTCCGAGGGGGCCTTGCTGCTCTTTCTGTTCACGCTCGCCGGGGCCCTTGAAGCCCTGGCGCTGCAGCGCACCAAGCGGGCCGTCGAGGCGTTGCACAAGCTGATGCCCACCGCCGCCCTCCGCCTCGACCCGGCCTCCGGCACCTGGCTGCCCGCCCCGCCCGAGTCGCTGGCCAAGGGCGACCGCGTCCGCATCCTCCCCGGCGAGCTAGTCCCCGCCGACGCCACCATCGCCCTCGGCTCCACATCGCTCGACCAGGCCACGCTCACCGGCGAATCCATGCCCCGCGACGCCCACCCCGGCGACGAGGTCTTCGCCGGCACGCTCAACGTCGGCAACCCCATCGAAGCCACCGTCACCAAGCTGGCGTCGCAGTCGTCGTTGCAGAAGATCATCGACCTCGTCACCCAGGCCCAGGAGCAGCGCGAGCCCGTCCAGCGCGTCATCGATCGCCTCAGCCAGCCCTATGCCATCGCCGTCTTCGCCACCAGCATCACGGTCTTCTTCATCTGGTGGCTGGCGTTCGGCGACGCCGTGAAAGACGCGACCTACACCGCCATCACGCTCTTGATCGTCGCGTCGCCCTGCGCCCTCATCATCAGCACGCCCACCGCCACGCTGGCCGCCATCAGCCGCGCCGCCCGAGGCGGGGTCCTCTTCAAGGGCGGACAGGCCATCGAACGGCTCGCTCAACTCCGCGCCCTGGCCTTCGACAAGACCGGCACGCTCACCGTCGGCAAGCCCCGCGTGGTGCAGGTCCACCCGGTGGGCTGGTCCGACGGGCAGCAACTTCTCGCCGTGGCCGCCGGGCTCGAACAGCACTCATCGCACCCCATCGCGACCGCCATTGTCGCCGTTGCCAAGGCCCGCTCCGTCGGCCCCGCCGCCGTCGACGCCGTCGCCTATACCGCGGGCCGAGGGATCGGCGGCACCATCGACGGCGACGAAGCCCGGCTCGGCTCCCTCGCCTTCACGCAAGACCTCATCCCCGTCTGCTTCCACGCCCGGGTCCGCGAGCTGCTGGGCACCATCCAGGGCCGCGGGCAGATCGCCGTCGTCTGTGCTTACCGCCAGATGGCCGCCGTCTTCGTGCTGATCGACGCCGTCCGCCCGGGGGCCGAGTGTCTAGTCGAGCGCCTGCACGCTCTGGGCGTCCGCCCCGTCGTGATGCTCACCGGCGACAACTCGGCCACCGCCGCCCGCGTCGCCGAGTCGCTCAACCTCGACGAGTTCCACGCGCAGCTCCTCCCTCAGAACAAGGTTGAGCATGTGCAGGCCCTCAAGGCTCGTATCACCAGCGGCCGCCGCCGCGGGGTCGGCGTCATCGGCGACGGCGTCAACGACGCACCCGCCCTCGCCGCTGCCGACATCTCGATCGCCATCGGCTCCATCGGTTCCGACGCGGCCCTCGAATCCGCCGACGCGGTGTTGCTCGCCGACGACTTGGCCGTGGTCCCCTGGGCCGTCGCCCTGGCCCGCCGCACGCGCTTCACCGTGCTCGCCAACCTCACCTTCGCGCTCGTCGCCATTGTCGCCATGGCACTGGCGGTCCTCGTCGGCAGCCGCATGGGCTACCAGCTCCCGCTCTGGCTGGGCGTGATCGGCCACGAGGGCGGCACGCTCCTGGTCGTCGCCAACTCCCTCTGGCTCTTGGCCTTCCCCGGCGTCCCCGTCTGTTCCTGCGACCAGTCCCACCGCCACGAAACCGCCAAGGTGATGGTCGAAGGCCAGCCCATCCCCGCCGGCGTCTGATGCCGGTCACCGGGCCCTAGGCCCCCGGGCCTCTTGCCTTGTTGTCAATCCTCATCGCGGATCTGTAGCGCCACCAGGGTCTGGTCGTCGTGCGCCTTGGACCCTTGCCGATGCCGCTTGACGGCGTCGGAGATGTTCTCGCACAACAGGTCCGGCCCGCCGCGCGTGTCGGCGACGACCGCCTCCAGCGCCGACTCGCCGAACTGCCGCCCAGTCGGGTCGAAGGCTTCGGTGACGCCGTCGGTGTACATCAGCAGCGTCTGCCCGGGGTCGAGGGTCATCTCGGCCTGATCGGAGCCGACCTTTTCATCCACGCCCAGCGGGATCCCGCCGACCTCGTCGAGCCGCTGGATCGAACCGCCCCCGGCACTGACCAGCCGCAGAAGCGGCGGGTTGTGGCCCGCGTTGGCATAGACCAGCTTCCGCGTCGTCGGGTCATATGTGGCAAAGAACGCCGTGACAAACGAGTTGCCCACGCGCCGCGCCGTAGCCCGCAGCCGCTCGTTGAGGAACTCCAGACACTGCTTCGGTTCGTTGATGTGCTCGTCGCGAGCGTGCAGGATCGCGTGCAGCATCGCCACCACCACCGCCGCCGAGGGACCGTGCCCCGAAGCGTCGGCGATCATCATCGCCCACGGCCCGCGCCGCTCCAGGTGCGCCCCGCCCAGGCCCACCGTCACCGGGATCAGGTCGTAGTAGTCGCCGCCCGCCTTGTCAAACGTCTCGTAGCGAGTCGCCACGGCCACCCCGGGGATGTTGGGGTTGGTCGCCGGCAAAAGCGCCCGCTGGATCTGCGCGATGTGGTCTACCTCGTGGCGGATCCAGTCCGTCGCCTCGCGCAGCCGATTGGCGATGAGCACGTTGTTCATCGTCGTCCCCACCAGATTCCCGCGCAGGATCAACTGTTCAAGATCCGCCACGCCCAGCCCCCGGGCCTCCTCGTGCATCAGGATCGTCCAGTTGGCCAGCTTGCCCTCCTGCAAGACGGGCACGGCGATCGCCGAGCCAAATGGCGCGAAGGCTTCGCCGAACACCGCGTCGTTCTTGCACACGAGGTTCTGCAGGAGTTTGGGCTCGGGCGTCGCAACCAGCCGCCCTACCAGGCCCCCCGTGTGCACCGGCATGTCGAGCATGCCCGTCCACGGGTCGCCCCCGGCCACGCGCTCGGTCCCGTCAACCTGCAACCACCGCGACACGCGGTACTCGCCCGGCCCAAGCCCGAGCGTCGACAGCGATAGGTAGCAACGCGGGCCATACGCCTTGCGCATGGCCACCACGATCGCCTCCAACACCTGCTGCGGCGAGGTCGCGCGCGAGAGCGCGTCGGTCAGTTCCATCAGCACCGGAATCCGTGCATTGCCCGAAAGATCCACCAACGGCAAGGTGTCAAGATCGGCCAATGGGTTCCCCATGTCAGCAAAGCGTGCAGGTAAAGGACGCGGCGGCAAAGCCGCTCCGGCAAACAAATCCGTGCTCACAATACCACCATCTGATGCCGAGGGCTGGCAGAAAAAACTGATCGGCGATCTTCAAAATCGGCAGGAAACGGTCGTCCGGATCGCGCCGGAACCCCCCCCGTCGCCCGTGCGTCCTATCGCCGACGAAAAACCAATGGGCCTGGTCAGAGTCGAACTGACGACCTCACCCTTATCAGGGGTGCGCTCTAGCCACCTGAGCTACAAGCCCGAACGGCCAAGTATACCCCGCAACACCTGCTCCGTGCCACTACTTCTACAACAGCCGCCGCTCCCCACGCACGGTGCCTGTTCGGCGTCGCAAATGGGGAGCTCGCTGGCCACAGATTCGCACAGGTCGGCACCGCGGGGAACGTAATACGGATGACACGGATTGGTGAGCGATGACACGGATCGAGCCAGTGGTGTGTGCGGCGACCGGCGAACTGATCGCCGTTTGTTGTGTCGCCCATTCATCGCGCGGCCAAGTTAGGCCTTAGCCGGGCAGGCAGCTGCTGGGCTGCTCGACCTGCGTGAAGTATTCGGTGAGGAAGCCGGAGAGGTCTTCCTGATTGAACGAGCAATCGCGGTTGTAGTCGGCTTGGTAGCCGAAGGTGTCATAGGGCGCGGGCTCGCCGGCGCAGGGGGTAGCTGCGAAGCCGCCGGGGCCGGGGGGGATGGATTCATCGAGGAACGCGGTGAGGAAGCCGGAGAGGTCTTCCTGGTTCAAGAAGCCGTCGCAGTTGAAGTCGATCAAACAAATGGAGAGCGTCGCTTCGTTGCTGGCGACGCTGCCACAGGCGTTAGTGACGATGCAGCGGAAGCGGTTGCCGGTGGCGGCGATGGCCGAGAGTGTGAGGTTGGAGGTCATGCTTCCGGCGGCTGTGGCCACATTGGCGGTGATACCGTCGGCCAGGTTGGTCCATACGCCCGGGACGCCGGCAAGTGCATATTGCCACTGGAATAAGAACGGCCCGCTTCCGGTGGCGGAGACATTCATCGTCGCTTCGGCGGTTGGGCAAACCTGCACGGAAGTCGGGGGAGTTACTGAACCGGTGCCGATGCAAAGGGGCACTGTCGAGAAGGAGATGCGTATCCGGCCCACATCCTCACGTGTGACGGTGACACCCGTGGCGGGTGCGATGCCGTTTGCATCGGCGATGACTGTTCCCTGCTGAGTAACGAACAGGCCGCCGACGGGTCTGGCGTACCAGTAAACGGTGGAACCGGGGGCCGGGTTGTAGAGGGCCGACTTCCGCGGCGCGATGCTGGCCGTAAATGAGGTGACGGGCGCGTTGTCAATGCTGGCGGGTGCGAGTGCCGAAGCAAACACCGTGCTCTCCCACCGCGTGGGCAAGTCGATAACGGTGCCTGCTTGCCACTCAAAGTACCCGCCCCAGGTGCCCCAAGGATCGCCTCCATAAGGATCACCCGATCCCGGGTCGAGCTGCTGCCCAGTAAGAGCGGAGTCTGCATCGGCGTCGAAGAAGCTTGGATACGAAAGGTTGGCGCGGTATGTGTCTACCAGGTACTGGCACGAGGCCCGGCGCGTGCGCACCGGAGAAACCCACTGGCCGACGTCCGGCCCCGGCGGCATGTTCTCGACCGACCAGAGTTCCACACCGTGCTCGCGCTCATCCCAGAAGATCATGTAGCCCAGACCCGAATCGTCCATCGAATCGACCGCGGCTCGCATTCCAGCATTCCACGTCGCCGCGCCGTCGGTGTCACGCTTGCCGAAGAAGGCGCGGGTGAGCGCGAGGTCCCGCCGGGTCGGCGAGATACGAACTGTGGGGGTGAAGATTTCGAGCATCCCCAGATTGCCGGGCGCGCTCGGCCGCGGAAGGTTGGTGGCCAGATTACTGGCTACGTCGCCGCGCATGTAGTCGAGTTGGCCGTTTTCGTTCTCCGCAAAGTTAAATGGCGGGCAGTAGAGGACCGCAGCGCAGAACCGCTCCGGTGCCAACCGCGTCAGGTGAGATGCTCCCCGTCCGCCGTTGCTGTGCCCGATGATGGCGACCCGCATCGGATCGATCGTATATGGCGATGGAACCGCCCCCATCCCCAGCACCCAGTCCATGATCCAGAAGAAGCGTCGCTGGGTGAAGTTGGCGATCGTGGCGGTGGTTGGCGGCGCAGCGCGTACGCCCGCAAAGAACGGGTCCAAGGCATCGTGATACCCGAACCAGGCGGTGGTGCGCTGTTCGAGCGCATTCTCGTTGCGGGAGAAGATCGTGTCGTCCGGCGTGACAACGACGCCGTTGTTAAGCGAGAGCGAGAGCTCTGCCCGTGTGGGTTCGCCCGGTAGGAAAAGTTGGTAGTTGCCGCCGCCGCCATGTAGGGCGAACGCGCAGGTGAGCGGGCCAGCGGGCACCCCGCCGACGGGCTCGGTGATGACAAAGACGTGGGGGACACCGTTCTTGGCCGCGTTGGCCATCACCGGCACATCCGGGCGTGAGTTGTTGTAGTCCGTTCGCCCCTCAGCCCACACGATAAAGGCTGTCGCGGCGTTTCCGCCCGCGGTGGTGACCGTAACCTGCCGATGCGGACGCACCGGGTCAGCCGCGGGGTTGTAAACAAAGGCCGTGGTCGCACTATTGCCGGCGCTTACAGCCGTGCTACCCGTGTCGACGACCGCAAAGAACAGGCCACCGTTGGCGCGGGGCGTGTAAGCAAACACACCCTCGGTGGCAGCCAGCGTGTAAATACCTCCTGCGGGAGTGGGGATCCGCAGCGTCGCACCCGGCGCCAGAGAACGCAAGCGCGCGCCGGTGTACTCGGGGAAGAACAATCGCCCCTGCCGCGTCATGTTGGTCGTGGTGGCCTGCACACCGGCCGAAGCATAAATCTCAACCGTGCTGGACGCAAAGGCCGGCGGGGCCGGAAACTGCCAGACAACAAAGACCTGCCCCTTGGCGTACCAGGTTCGCACGTTAAACGGCTGGGCCTGGGCCGGCGTTGCGGCAACAAGCCCGCACATCACCGCGAGGGCGAAGCTGGCGACCCTGGAGGAGCGTGCATCTACGGGGGTCATTGTGGCCGCGAGCTTGAAAAGTCGCTGTGCAACGCCGCCGAGCAACTCGACCGCCGGGCCGCAGCGTAAAGTACAACTCTTGGGCGGGTCATGTTGACGGTCGTTAGTTTGCCGGTCAGATCAACGGGTCGCGTCGCCATGTAAGTTCTCCTCCAAGTCATCGCAAAAAACTTCCATCCCGTGATCCCACGCTACTTCCAAGTGCCCCGGCTCGGCAACCTCATGGCCCGAAACGAAAAAGTTATGGGTTTTCTCGCGGGGTCCCTGGGTGGCACCTGCTCTGGGCCCAAGCCTGCGGTTTAATCTTACCACAGGCTGTTCCGTGGGGCGAGTGCAAACCAGCGCATAGTTATGTGAACATAGGAGCTTTGGGCATGAGCATCGTCCCGGATATAAAGGTTGAACAGCTCAAGTTCTTCGAGTCGCACAACCCTGGCACGACGGCCGGTGGCGCCGAACTTCACCCGTGCCGCCCCATTGCTGCTCTGACCAAGTCGGTGCCCTGGAGCCCGGCACGACGAATACACCGACTTCCAAAGTAAGCCGGTGGCACCGGTTATGCACGCCCAGTGCGCAGATCGCCCCGTCCGTCCTCAAAACAAACAGCCCCGCGTCCATGGGGCGCGGGGCTGGTGAGAGGGCTTCGGGTTGATCGAGCCGGGGCGTCCGCCTTTAGAGGCCGAGGTCCTTGGCGAGCCGCTCGATGGCGATGTCGAGCTTGTCGGGGTTGAGGAACGTCCCTTCGGTCAGTCCCTGGCGGACGCGGGCGACTTTCTGCGCGCTGGTCTCGGCGGGGCGAGAAGTGAACTCGACGCTGTCGCGGGCCCCGACCTGAGCCGCGGCGGGCGCGGACACTTCGAGGCGACGCCCGCCGGCACGCAGCGCGGGGGCATAGGTCGCGGAAGACGAAGCACCAACATTTTGGACGAAGTCAGACATAGTGAACACTCCGATATCCTGGACCATCACTGTTTTGCGAACTAGGCCATGGGGAAACCGAGGCTAACCTCAGCATCCATGCCGAGCCCGCTTGGGCGATGGTCTTCAGATTGTGCGTAACAGGGGACTTGGAAAAGGTCTCAAAACCGCGTTCGTTCCATCATCATCGGCACAAGTTGGGGTCAATCTTCAGCCTTTGCAGTTTTCGGGCCTATTTTTATAAGTCCTTACTTGACAAAGCTTTAAGTGCGATAACCGGAGGTCGGACGTGACCTGGATACCCCTCTATTTTCGTACAACGTTCGGTATTTTGGCGCACTTCGCCCGATTTGCGGGTCTAGGCACTACTGCTTTGACAGCACTTTTGCTTGTTTCCTCGAGTGTTTTCGCGCAAAAACAACCCGCGCCGCGCGATTCCAAGACGGGGGTAGACCTCAAGGAGGGTCCTGAGCTGTTTTCGCGCAATAGGGCGGGGGCAGGGGTTGTCCCTAAGGGTGATCCCAACGCGCAAGAACGTGACTGGATCATCGTGCTGGCGGCCTTCCGAGGCGAAGCTCATGCTCAGGCCGCGGCCGAGGCGCTGCCCAAACTCCAGAAGGTGGACGGGCTGGGCGACGCCTTCGTCAGCCCGCGCGGGGAGGCCACCTTTATTGGTCTGGGCCGATTTTCCGAACCGGGCGACGAGAAGGCCCAGGCCCTGATCGCCGAGGTGCGCTCGACCGAGGTCGAGCAGACGCGGCCCTTTGCGCAAGCCTTCATGGCCCCGCCGCTCACCAGCGACGCCGGCTCGCGGCCCGAGTTCAATCTAGCCAACGCCCGCAAGCAGTTTGGGAAAACGGCCCGCATGACGCTGCAGGTGGGGGTCTATGGGCGGGACGACCTGGCGAAGATCAGCGAGAAGGACTTGGCGGAGGTGCGCAAGACGGCCGAGGAGGCGGTGCTGCAGCTGCGTCGCGAGGGCCAGTTGGCGTTCTACTTTCACTCGCCGCGGCGGAGCATGGTGACGATCGGCGTGTTCGCCGAGGAAGACATCAAGCCCGCCGACAGCCCCGAGATCAAGAAGCTGCGCAAGCTCTTTCCCAACAACCTATACAACGGCCAGGGCATCCGCGAGAAGGTCGCTGGAGTGGGCGACCTGGGCTTGCAGAAGAGCTTCCTGGTGCAGGTTCCCGAGCGTTGATCCGCGACGGTCTAACGCTCGCCCAGGAACCACCAACGCTTCATCCGGCGTCGACGTACCAGCCCGAACGCCCCCACCGCCTGCGTTTCCAGCATGTGCACGGCCTCTTCGACCGAGTCCGTCACGGTGAAGAGATCAGGATCGGTCGGGCTGATTGTGCCGGCCTCGACCATCTGGTTGCGGATGAACGCGACCATCGGCTCCCAGTAGTCGCGGCCCATCAGGATCACCGGGAAGTCGGCGATCTTGCCCGTCTGCACCAGCGTGACGGCCTCGAACATTTCGTCGAGCGTCCCGAAGCCGCCGGGGAGGACGATGAAGGCGTACGAGTACTTGACCAGCATCACCTTGCGGACGAAGAAGTAGCGGAACTCGACGAAGCGGTCGAGGTAGGGATTGGGCTCTTGCTCGTGCGGGAGGGTGATGTTGCAGCCGATGGAGGGCCCGCCGGCTTCTTTGGCGCCGCGGTTGGCGGCCTCCATGATGCCCGGCCCGCCGCCGGTCATGATCGTGAAGCCCATACGGCTGATGGCCGCGGCCACGTCGCGGGCGAGCTGGTAGTGGGGGTGGTCTTCCTTGAAGCGAGCGGAGCCGAAGATGGTGACGCACGGCCCGACGAAGTGGAGCGCGCGGAACCCGCGGATCAGCTCGGCGGCGATGCGGATGACGCGCCAGAGCTCGCTCCCGCGGCGTCGCGGGCCGTCGAGAAAGAGGCGCTCCTCGCGTGAGCGCGTCGCCTTGCCCCACGCCACGCCGGCGTGACGCTCGAGGTGCTTGAGGTGGCTGTGTAGTTCCGCGGCAAGGCGCTGGGCGGCCGATCGCTCGCCCGCGGGCTGGGGGGTGGTCGTCATCGGTCCAGAGCGTAGGTGGCGACAAGATCCGGGCATCACGCCGACCGCGAACGGGTTACGCGTGCATGAGCGCGGCGGCCCCCCGTGCGGTGGCCACGAGCCGGTCGGTCTCCGTCGCCGTGCGGGCGGTATCGCCGCCCAGTGTCGGCAGGTTCACCCGCACGTTGCACGCGCACGCGCGGGCGGCGGCCTCGGCCAGGATCGCCGAGATCACCAGGTCGCTCCGCAGATGCTGGTTGGTGATGGGCTTCAGTTCGGTCATGAGCCGGATCATCTCCGCGCACACCGCCAGGGCCGCCAGCGGGATCTGCACGCACGCCGCGGCGGCCGCGGGCATCTCGGCTTCGCGCCGCGCGTCGCCGGGCGGCAGCTTCTGGAGCTCGTTGAGCAGGCCGTACGCCTGGGCGTCCTCGTCGCCGAGTTCCAGGAGCATGGCCCGCCCGCGTTCTAGCCGGGCCCGCGCGGCCGTCAGCGTCTCCTGATGAGCGGCGAGGTCCTTCTTGCCGATCGAGTACGCGACGACCATCTCGGCCTGGGCCGCGGCCAGAGCCCCGGCGCTGCAGGCGGTGGCCCCGCCGCCGGGCGCGGGGGTTTTGGCGGCGATGGTCGCGAGCAGGGCTCCGAACTCATGTTGTGCGATCGGCATCATTGTTAACTGTATCGCGTGGCGCTCAGACCACGGTGGCTAGCCCCCCGCGGGCGTTTCTACGCGTGCCGGGGGCTTCACGCTCAGGATCAGGAGCGCCCCGACCACGCCGATCAGCCCGGCTGTCCACTGCCCCGCGTTGAGCTGCTCGCCGAAGATCACCATCGATGCTGAAGCGGTGAAGACCGGCTGGAGCTGGATGATCCCCATTGACACGGCGATCCCCAGCCGTTGAAGGGCGGCGTAGTACGTGACATGGCTGACGGCGATCCCGATCAGCGAGCTCGAAACGAGCATGAACCAGTTGAACCCGCTGAAACTCAGCACGTCGGCCCCACGCTCGCGGCCCATGATGAGCATGGTGATCACGACCAGGATGGCCGTGTACTGGCAGATGACCCCGAAGGCCAGCACGGCGGGGTAGGGCTTCATGTAGTAGCGGACCGCCAGCCCGTAGCCAGCGAACATCGCCCCGGATCCGATGGCGATGGCGATGGCGAACGCTTTCTGCGGCACCGCCAAACCGTTGGAGCCCAGGAGCACAAGCCCCACGCTGCCGAACACCACCAGCGCGATGCCCAGCCAAAATCGCGGACTTTTGAGTACGGCCCGCTCTTGCGGGAAGAGCAGCCACGCCCCCAGCGCGACGAAGACGATCTGAACGCGGAAGACAAACGTGAAGAACCCCGGGTCGAGGTAGTAAGGGCACCAGGCGAAGAGCGTCTGCCCGACGGCGTTGAACGCCGTGGGCACCAGGGCGGCGGTCAGGATGCCCGCGGGCAGCTTGCCGCGTTTCCATGACAGCAAGAGCAGGGGCAGCCAGAAGACCGCCGAAATCCCGTAGCGCCAGCCGTTGGCCGTCCACGCGTCGATCAGCGCCACACCCGTCACGGCATCGGGCCGGGCGAAGAACGTCAGAAAGAGCGGGATGCTGGCCCACGACAGCAGCGTGGCCAGGATTAGCGGGATCCCCGACCCCAAGCCGCCCAAGCTACGCGTGTCATCGGCCATGGTGAGGCCGACTGTAGCGGCGCACCAACTGCTCAATTTGGCAATCTGGCCCTTCGACCATTTGGCAATTTCGCCCCCACTACCCTTATCTCGTGCCCGACCCGCGCCAATCACTCAATCTCTCGTTCATGATGAAGGCCCGCGTCTGGGGCCGGATCGCTCGGTCGTGGTCGCAGCGCTATTCCACGGAGCTGCGGGCCGCGCCGCTGGTTCGCGTCAGTCGATCCAAAGATCACCGCTCCTTCGCCGCCCAGTGGCGCGACGCCGCGGCTCAACCGGGATTCAGCTTCGCCTGGCTGGGCCACTGTTCGGTGCTTCTGCGCCTGGGCGGGCTCGACATCCTGACCGACCCCGTCTTTGCCGAGCGCATCGGCGTCGCCGTGGGCCCTTGGGCGGTCGGCCTGCGCCGCCGCACCCCCGCGCTGCTGGCCGCGTGTGATCTCCCGACGCCCGATCTCATCCTCCTTTCGCACGCCCACTTCGACCACCTCGACCAGCCGACGCTCCGGGCCCTGGCGTCGCCCGACACCGTCGTCATCACCGCGGCGCGCACCGCCAAGCTCGTCCCCCGCGGCTTCGCCCGCGTGATCGAGCTGCCGTGGGATCGCCAGATCACGATCGAGGTTCCGTCGCGTGCCGGCGCGGCCGTTCGTATCAGCGCGATCAAGCCCAAGCACTGGGGCGCCCGCACGGTCTGGGATCGCCATCGCGGGTACAACAGCTATCTGCTCGAAGCCGAGCCCCCCGCACCCCTCGCGCCCCCCGCGCCGACGCGCGTCCTCTTCGCCGGCGACACGGCCTTCACACACGCCTTCGACCCGCTCGCCAAGCTCGGCGGCCACACGGGCGTCGATCTGGCCATCATGGGCATCGCCGCGTACGACCCGTGGGAGCACGCCCACGCCACGCCCGAGCAGGTCTGGGCCATGGCGACGGCCATGCACGCGGCCCGCATCCTGCCTGTCCATCACTCCACGTTCAAACTCAGCGACGAGCCGCCCGATGAACCGATGTCCCGCCTCCTGGCGGCCGCTGGCCCAAGCTCCGACCGGGTGCTCGACGCCCATGTCGGCACCATCCTGACGGTGCCGCCGAACGCCTAATCTGAGCTCTCCGCGATCAGGTTGATCCAGCACCACACTCCCCACGAGCCAGCCATGTTCCTCATCGAGATCATCAAGCTGGGCCTCTCGAACCTGCTGCGTCACAAGCTCCGCTCGTTCCTCACGGCCTTGGGCATCATCCTGGGCGTGGCCGCGGTGATCGCGATGGTCTCCATCGGCGAAGGCGGCAAGCGCACGGCCTTGGAACAGCTCGAACGCCTCGGCGCCAAGAACATCATCCTCCGCTCCCAGAAGCCTCCCGAAAGCGCCAGCGGGAACCAGGGCCGCCAGTCGTTCACCAGCCGCTTCGGGCTCGAACGCACCGACCTCAAGCTCCTTCAAGAAAACCTTCCCAACGCCACCGCCATCGTCCCGCTCAAGGAGGTCGGCGGGCAGATCCTCCGCGACGAACGCCGGCGCACCAGCCAGACCTTCGGCACCATCCCCGAGTTTCTCGATGCCGCCCGCCTCACCATGGCCCGCGGGCGCTATCTGACGCAAGCCGATATCGACAACCGCTCGCCGGTCGCGGTGATCGGGCACGAGGTCGCCAAGACCATGTTCCCCTTCGACGACCCGCTCGACCAGACCATCCGCGTCGACGCCAAGTCGTTCCGCATCATCGGCATCCTCTCGCCCATCGGGCTCTCCGGCGGGGCCGGCGCGGGCCTCGTCGGCCGTGACCTCAACCAGGACGTCCACATCCCCATCACGGCCGCCGAGGAGATCTTCGGCGACCGCCTCTTCCGCTCGCAGTCGGGGTCGATGCAATCCAGCAACGTGCAGATCTCCGAGATCTATCTGATGGCCCCGACGCGCGAGGAAGTGATGCAGTATGCCGCCCTGGCCGAGCGCGTAATCGCGGTGCGCCACCCCGGCATGACCGACGTCTCGATGATCGTCCCTTACGAGCTGCTGGAGCGCGCCCGCCGCACGGCCCTCACCTACGGCGCGATCCTCGCCGCCATCGCCGGGATCTCGCTCCTGGTCGGCGGCATCGGCATCATGAACATCATGCTCGCGTCGGTGACGGAACGCACCCGCGAGATCGGCATCCGCCGCGCCCTCGGCGCCACACGCCGCCACATCACCTGGCAGTTCCTCGTCGAGACCGGCGTCCTCTCCTCCGCCGGCGGCCTCATCGGGGTCGCCCTGGGCGTCGGCGGCTCGGTCTTCATCGGATGGGTCGTCCCCCTCCTCCACAGAGCCCCGCTCATCGGCACCCTCTTCAGCCCCGACCTGGAACTGCCGACCTCGGTGACCCTGTGGTCGATCATCGTCGCGTTCCTGGTGGCCGCCATCACCGGGCTGGTCTTCGGGATCTACCCGGCCATGCAGGCAGCCAAGAAAGACCCGATCGTCGCCCTGCGGCATGATTGATGCGCGACACCTCTGTCCAACGCGACTTCGCGCTGGCGCGGCCGTGACCGATAAGCGCCAGTATTCCTACCGCTCGTGTTCGCAGCACGGGGCTTCAGTCATTCCGCGTTATCCACGCCGACGACCATCGAAGCTCCGCGACTGAATCGTGAACTCGCGCGCCGCGGTGCGACTCACGCCTTCTCTTCAGGTTCGCCCTTGTCGACCTCGCCCTCGCCGTCGCCTTCGGCCTCGTCGAGGTCGTCGGCCTCGTCATCGCCCTCGTCGCCATCATCGTCGCCATCCACGCCGTCGTCGTGTTGGTCGTCCTCGTCTTCGTCGAGCTGGTCCGTCGCTTCATCATGCTGATCGACGGCGTCCTCGTGGCCCACGTCGGCGTCCTGAGCGTGATCCTGTTCCAGATCGGCCGCGGCTGCCGCCGCTGCTGCTGCGGCCGCTGCGGCCACCGGGTCCTTGCCCGCCGCCTTGGCCTCGGCCTCGGCCTGCATGCGCAGCTCCATCCGCTGCTCCGTCTTGGCCTCGTCCTTCTTGGCACGCTCCAGAGCCCGCTTGGCCGCCTCGGCCTTGGCTTTGTCCGGAGCGAGCACGATGCTCGCCTGCGGGCCCATCCAGCGCGGCTCGCTCTCGCACTTGGCGATGTCGGCCATGCGGTCGCGGATCTCGCGCAGGCGGTTGACCCCTAGCTCGCGGTGGGCCATCTCGCGCCCCTTGAACCGCTGGGTGATCAGCACCTTGTGCCCTTCCATGATGAACCCGCGTGCCTGCTTGATGCGGATCTCCACGTCGTGCTTGTCGATCTTCACCGACCGGCCCAGACGGATTTCCTTTAGCTCGCTCGCCTTGCTCGACGAGCGGTTCTTCTGTTCCTTCTTCGATTGCTCGTACTTGAACTTCCCGTAGTCCATGATCTTGCAGACCGGCGGCCTGGCGTCCGGGCTGATCTCGACCAGGTCCATCCCCGCTTCCTCGGCCATCTTCAGCGCCTGCACCGTCTCGACCACGCCCACCTGCTCGCCGCCGGGGCCGATCACGCGGATCGGGGTGATCCGGATCATGTTGTTGATGCGGGTGCGGGCGGGGCCGCTGGGACCAGAGCCAAAGCGTGGGGCGCGAGAGATGAGGAAGCTCCTTCAACAAGACCACCGCGGGCCGCTCGATTCGAGCGGGCTCAACAAGCCGCGGAGATAATCAACCGGGGGCCCGTCATGGACGTGCGCCGCGGTGAAGCGATGAACTCGTTATGTTCGCCAACTTCACCAGACGCGACTCCACCATGCGGACAGTACCTGGCCCGCCTCTACAAGAGGCGGGACCGTCAACAACAAGGCTAACACGCAATTCCCGATCGGGCAAGGCTTATTTCTACCCCATCGCCCGACAAATGAGGCGCCTCCCACCCATTACCGCTACCCGCCTCCGCGACCGACCCCCTGTGGGCCGCCCGCCATCGGCTTATCCCGGCCCCTTCATCGCCAGATACAGGTTTACCGCCAGGCTCAGCACCAGCAGCACCACCATCACCACAAAAAGCATCCGCCAGAACTCTTCCCGCTGCCCCGCACCGGCCGCGTCGGGCTGAAGCTCCGATGGGGCCGCTTCCTCGGCCTTTACCAGCGAGCTCAGATCCGCCCCGCCCAGATCCTGGTGGGCGATCGGCGGCTCCTTGCCCAGACGCACCGCCCGCAGATCCGAGATCAAATCTTTACACTTGGCATAACGCTTCCGCGGGTCCTTGGCCATCATCATCTCGATGACCTCGGAGATCCCAGGCGAAAGTTTCGGGTTGGCGTGATCCGGAGCCACCAGCTCGCCCTTGAGGTGCTGGTGCATCACGGCCGAGGGGTTCTTGCCGTCGAAGGGCACCCTACCCACCACCATGTGGAAGAGCGTCGCGCCCAGCGAATAGATGTCCGCCGGAGGGCCGATGACCTTCTCTCCGCGGATCTGCTCGGGCGAGATGTAATACGGCGTGCCGAACGCCTTGCCCTGCTCCGCCTCCGCCGCTTCTTTGTCGCTCATGGCCCGTGCCAGGCCCATGTCGGCCAGCTTGGCCACGCCGTCGGAGGTCATCATCAGGTTCTTGGGCTTCACGTCGCGGTGGATGATCCCCTTCTCGTGCGCGTGCCCCAGCGCCTCGGCGATCTGCAACACCACGTCGATCGCTTCCTTCTCCTGATAGCGGCGATTCTTGACGATGTCGTCGTACACCGTCCGCCCGTCCACATACTCCATCACGAAGTAGTGGAACTCGCCCGCCTTCCCGACGTCATAGGCCTGGACGATGTTGGGGTGGTTGAGGAGCGCCGCCGATCGACCTTCTTGATAAAACCGCTCGATGAACTGCACGTTGCTGTTGTACTTCTTGGGCAGAACCTTGATGGCCACCAGCCGGTCCAGCGAGAGCTGCTTGGCCTTGTAGACCGTTGCCATCGCCCCCGAGCCCAGCTTGCCCATGATCTTGTAGCCGGGGATCTGCTGACCCGACCGCTCCGCCTCCGCCAGTTGTTTGAGCCGCTCCAGCTGCCGCTTGGTCGCGTAGCCCTTCTCGACTAGCAAATCGGCGATCGACCGCTGGCTGAGGCTCTCGGCGCTCGCCCGCTGCACCTCCAAAACGTGCTGTAGTTCTTCACTGGTGGCGATCCCCTGATCCACCACGATCCGCCCGATGATCGTGTCGATGTTCGTAGCCGACTTCTTGTCGCGGCCGTCCGCCGAGCCGTCGCTCCCGTCGCCCTTGTCTGCGCGATCCGCCCCGTTGACCCCGGGGATCGGCTCCGCCAGCCCGCCGTTGACCGACCCTTCCAGCCGCACGGCCGTCGGGTCCATGGGCGAGGTTTCGCTCAGGTCGGGCTTCCGCGGTTGATCAGGTTTTTTCGGCTGCTCGCTCATAGGACTCAGCGCGACTCGTCGGGCGTCCATGCCCTGTTCTACGTCCACCAATCGGGGTGTGTTCGCCGTCGGGTGAAAGCCCCGTACCGCTCGTCTATACGCGGCCCGGGACCATGGTAGCCAAACCAGCCCCAAAATCGCCGCCGTCCCGATCAACTCACACCAGCTTGGTCGCCGATAACCAAACGGATCCCGCTGGACGATCGGCCGATCGTGGCGCATACTTGTCTGTCGGGTCATTCGACCCATCAGCGCCCGCCCGGGCGCGGCACTCTCCGCCCGTCTCGTGGGCACACCGAGGAGTTTTATGCCGACGCGTGATTTTCCCATTGCCCGCCGTGGCTTTACGTTGATCGAGTTGCTGGTGGTGATCGCGATCATCGCGACGCTGGTGGGGATCCTCCTTCCCTCGCTCGCGAGCGCCCGCCAGAACGCCCGCTCGACGATCAGCGCGGCCAACCTCCGCAGCCTTTCGCAGGCGATGTTCACCTACTCCGCAGAACGCCGTGAGCAGTACCTCAACCCATGGGATCTGCGACCGCCGCCCCGCGGGGAGGCCCGCGGCTGGTACACCGCCTATGTCCCCGGCTTCGCCCCCGGCCAGGGCAGCCCGGTGTCCGGCTGGGAGTTCAACGACCCCAACCGCATCAGTGAGATGTTCTCGGCCCACTGGGCCAGCTTATTCATGAACACCATCTCGCCCGGTCAGCTCCAGAATCGGGTCCAGTTCTCGCCCGCCGACCGGCTCATGCTCACGCGCTTCGAGTCGCTCGTCGAGCAGTACGAGCTGAGCCAGCTCATCTGGGACGGCTCCTACTGGTACCCCCCGACGTTCTGGTTCAGGTCGACGCGCTACGCCAACAACACCCACGCCGTTCCAACCAGGGCCGACATCCGCTTCAACCGTGAGTCTGAGGTCAGTTTCCCCTCGGCCAAGGTCTTGATCTTTGAGCGATTCGATTTCCAGCAGACCAGCCGCGCCGCGACCAACGGCCGCGAACGCCTCCCACCTCAGTGGAACGCCGCCGACGCCAAGCCCCGCGTCGCCACTTGCGACGGCAGCGTGGATGTCGCCGACATGAGCAACATCTACCGACTCTCGCGCGACAGCAATGCCCGCCGCGCTCGGCCCTTCATCCCCTCGGGGCTGTGGTCTATCGCCGCTGGCACCATGCGCAGGTATGACATGGCCAAAGACGGCCTGCAATACGACACGCTCTCCGGCGGCGCCTCCCCCGCATTCTTCTGGGCCACCCGCGACGGCATCCGAGGCCGCGACCTCAACCGCTGAACAATCCCATGACCCAGCCCACCAAGTCGACAAGCTCGTCGCCCCGCCGAGCCGCGATCGCGATCCTCGCCCTGGCGGTCTGCGCCGGGGCCGGAATCTGGATCGTCTTCCTGCGTCCAGCGCCCGCGTCGTCCCAGATAGCCACGCCCGCCGACCTCAAGGCCGCCGACTCGCTGGTGGGCGAAATGCAGCGGGCTCAGGAAGCTTCCGACAAAGCCCGCCCGCCGGGCGAAGCTGTCCCCGACCCCAGCACCATCGACCCGGGCTCGGGCCGCCGCCCGGTTCCAGGATGACTGCCCGGACCAGTTCCGGCCGTGACATGCCTGTGGCTCTGCACGGGCTTCTGGAATGCCAATCACCCTGTACTTGCGAAGCGCATCCATGCCACGCGGAAATGAGTGCCGTTCCTCTCATTCAAGGACGAGTGCTTGGCACGCGCTGCCCCGATTCTGCCATATCTTTCTGCGGACCCACCACGCTCGCTTACCTCCCGAGCCTTGCACGCCACCCATGCGCACACTCCCTTTACTTCTCGCCCCCCTCCTCCTCCTCCCCGCCTGTCAATCCGACCCAGTCTCGGACACTTCGGCCCCGCTCGAAGCGCCCAGCGGCAGCCCCGGCCTCACCATCCTCGACACCCGCACCCCCGACAAGCCCGTCGGCGCCGATGAGCTGTCGATCAACGTCGCCCCCGTGCTGCGCTACATCGCCCTCAAAGGCCCGCGCACCCGCCTCTCCACACGCAGCACATCCGCTGTGGGCACCAGCGTCGACAGAATCGTCTCCGAGGGCCCGGGTGGCTCGCCGCTGCCCGAGACGCGCCAGACGCTCGAACTCCTGACCACCCCCGCCGGCGACATGGCGGTCGCCACCACCACCGAGCAGGCCGACTCCGTCGTGACGCACTTCGACCCGCCGCTGATCGCTGTCCCCGCGCGGCTCAACCCCGGGCAGACGCTCAAGCAGAGTTTGGCCATGCGCGTCTACCCGATCAAATCGCCCGACCGTGTCAAGACCAAGGGCCAGGGCACGCAGGAGATCACCTTCGCCGCCCGCGAGCGCGTGCGCGTCCCCGCAGGCGAGTTCGACTCGGCCCGGCTCGACACGCTCTTCCGCATGGCCCTCGACAACGCCAAGGTAACTGTGAAGACCACATCGTGGTACGCCGAGGGCGTGGGCCTGATCGCAGAGCGATCTTCCGAGCGCGTCACCGTCTTCGGGCTCAACGTTCGCAGCAAGGACGAGGCCTGGGCCCTGGACAAGATCATCGATCCCGGCACCGCACCCGCCCGCCTGGGCCGCGCCGACGCTACGAAGCGTGCCCCATCTGTGGCCGTCGCAACCCCACCGGCTCGTTGAGGATCTCGGAAATCACCAGCGCCCGCCGCCATTCTTTCAGTGAACCCGGGATGAGCGCCGCCGCATTGATCGCGGGTTCTTGCGGCGCGCTCGCGGCCGCGGCTGATTCCTTGGCCGACCGCGCCAGGATCGCCCGACCCGTCGCCGACCCTTGCCGCACTTCGCTGGCCACGGCCCGCTTGGCCGCGCGCGTGCGATCGGCCTGATCGCTCTGGCTCTTCTTTTCTTTCGCCGCGCTCGCCACCGCGCGGGCCTTTTCCGCGCTCCTCCGCTCCGGCCCGCTCATGGGCCGCGGCCCGCTCGCGCCGCCGCTGGGGCCGCTCTTCCCCGCCGCGTCGCTCTGGGCCTGCGGCGAGAAAACCGACCGGTCTCGCCCTTGGTTGATCGGCCCCGCCGCCGACGTACCCCTCGGCCGCGAAGCCGGCGGCGCCGCCGAACCCGCGCCCCGACCGCCACCCCCACCCATCGGCCCGATCACCACCACTGGTCCGCCCGGCCACAGCTCACGCTGCACCGGCCCGCCAGCCGCCTCACCAACGCTCGTCGCGAGCACGGGCCGTTCGCCGTCGTCGCCACTCTCGCCCCCAGTCTGACCAGACTGGGCCTTCTTCCGCAGCTCGCGCAGCTGCTGCTGCCGCCGTTGCGCCAGATCGCGCAGGCGCGCCTGTGCGTCGTTGGTATCGATCACCTGCCCCGGACCGCTCGCCGCCGCCTCCGCCGTGGGCGTCCGCCCCGTCCGCAGTTGCTCCTCCGTACGACGGTGTCGATCTTGATCCGCCCGCTTCACTGCGGCCTTTGCCTTCAGCTGCTTGAAGAGCCAGCTAAGTGCCGACGCTCCGAGAAACAGCAGAATGACGTAGAGTTGGAGGTTGTTCATGTCGTACCCGTCCCAAACACGCCGCCACCGCAAGGTCCTCAGACCCCGCCAGCAAGCGTAGTGCCGCCCACGGCCTCCAGCCGTTCCACGTGCCTAAACCCGGTTCCGAACACCCGCGCCAGCCGCTCGGGCACAAGCACCTCCTCCGCCGGCGCGTCGCCCCCGCCGTCCACCGTCCCGCGATCGGTCAGCAGCACGGCCCGATCCGCATACCGCGCCGCCAACGCCAAATCATGCAGCACCACCACCACGGCCAGCCCCCGCGCCGCCTCCGCCCGCAGCGCCGCGAGCGCCGCCAACGCGTGCCGCGGGTCGAGCGCCGCCACCGGCTCGTCCGCCAGAATCGCCCGCGTCTCCCCCGGCCTCTCGTCGGCCACCTGCGCCAGCACCCGCGCCAGCGCCGCCCGCTGCTGCTGCCCGACACTCAGCGTCCCAAACGGCTCCTCCACCCGGTCGCTCAGCTCCATCGCCACCAGCGCCGCGTCCACGGCCCCGTCATCGCGCCGCTGCGCGTGCCGCCCCATCGCCACCACTTCCCGCACCTTGAACGGCGCCCACACCGTTGGCCTCTGCGGCACAAACGCCAGCCGCACCCCCCGCGCGTTCGCCGACAGCCCCGCCGTGGCCTCCCCGCCGATCTCGCACCGACCCGCCTGGGGGCTCAGCGTTCCTAGGAGCAGCCGCAGGAGCGTCGACTTCCCGCTGCCGTTGGGCCCCAAAAGCGCAGTCACCGCCCCTGCCGCAAACTTCGCGCTCACCCCGCGCAGCACCGGCCGCCCCGCCGCGTAGGCATACTCAACCTGTTCCGCCCTCAAACTCATCCCCGATGCTAACCCGCAAGCACCCCCACCATCCAAACACCCAGCCCCCTCCCCTTAGGCAATTTGACCATTTGACCATTTGACCCTCTACCCGCATAAACTCAGCCCATGACCGATCACCAGAGCGTCGCCGTCCTCGGGGCCACCGGCTTTGTCGGCCGGGCCGTCGTCCGCGCCCTGCTCGCCAAGGGCCACGCCGTCAAGGCCCTGGCCCGCGACCGCGAAAAGGCCCGCGCCGCGCTCCCCAACGACAAGAATCTCACGATCGTCACGGGCCACGCCCTCGACCCGGCCGCCGTCGCGACCCTGCTCACGGGTGCCACCGCCGCCATCAACCTCATCGGCATCATCCGCCCGGCCCCCGGCAACCAGACCTTCTCGCGCATGCACGTCGAGGTCCCCAAGCTCCTCATCGACGTCGCGCGCGCCCAAGGCCTCCGCCGACTGATCCACATGTCCGCCATCGGCGTCAAGCCCGACGGCCACGCCGAATATCAGCGCACCAAGTTCGAAGGCGAACAACTCGTCCGCCGCTCCGGCCTCGACTGGACCGTCTTCCGCCCCGGCCTCATCCACGGGCCCGACGGCGAGCTCGTCGCCATGATCAAGGGCTTCACCTCCGGCAGCAAGCAGCCCTTCTTCTTCATCCCATACTTCACCCGCCACGTCGAGCACGACGAGGGCGTCTCCCTAGGCCGCATCACCTTCGAACCCTCCATGGTCGCCCCGGTCGCCGTCGATGACGTCGCCGCCTGCTTCGCCGCCGCCCTCGACAAGCCCGCCACCATCGGCGAGG
>Ga0105047_10003275_pt1 | contig 28577 bp, 30 predicted proteins | sample MAT04_FD_78384 | JGI IMG/M metagenome (GOLD analysis project Ga0105047, IMG submission 78384) | Freshwater microbial communities from Lake Fryxell liftoff mats and glacier meltwater in Antarctica - MAT-04 (megahit assembly) | ecosystem: Environmental > Aquatic > Freshwater > Ice > Liftoff... | reverse complement strand
TATGAGCCATCCATTTACGTGACTTTGAACAGGCCATGGTTTCGGAGGTTTCATTATTTTGCTGGAACCGTCAAACTTTTATTGTCCCCCGGCAAAGCCGGGGGTTTACCTAAAGGAAATTATTTTCAAACCACGGTAAAGACGCTCATTTCTACATGTGAGTTAAGTACCTCTCGTTTTATCATCAGACAAAAGAGATTATTTTGTCTCATGTTGGAAAAGCCGGTATAGCAATATCAGCCAGTTATCACCCATCAAAACAGCCAAACATTAGACAAAACGATAGGGGTGGAAAATATCGAATGAATCCCCTTGCAATATGTTGACAAATATGTCAACATTGGTTGCCGAAAAGTGAATGAAGGAAGATATTATAAACACCCGCCCTATTTCATGGATTAAAGCCGCTAGACGGGACTTCGAAGATTTTCCCGCCGCTGTGCAAGAAGACATGTTGAGTGCCCTTACGATTGCAGCAGACGGCAGCAAGTCGGACAAGGCCAAGCCTTTTAAAGGCGTTGAAGGCGGGGTTTTCGAAATCCCGCAAAAGTATCGAGGTGATGCTTTTCGCGTGATCTATGCGGTTAAAATCGGCACTGACATCTGGGTCATTCATGCTTTTCAGAAGAAGTCTAAAACAGGCATAAAAACACCCCAGATGGATGTCGATATGATCCGTGAACGTTTGAAGAGGTTGAAGGAGGCACTGCGATGAAAAACGATGATTTCGAACTTGTGCGAGGTAGCGGCAATGTGTTTCAGGATTTTGGCCGACCGAATGCCAGCGTTGAACAAACACGCTCCATTTTGGCTGCTGAAATTATTCGTGTTCTTGATAAGAGAGAACTATCAACCCGCGAAGCTGAGAAACTTACGGGGGTTGGTCATTCGGAGTTTTCACGCATTCGCAATGCCAAGCTCGGACGATTTACACTTGATCGTATGATTGCGATACTTGAAAAACTTGATGAAAATATCGAAGTAAGAGTCTCTTTCCGTCCGCGCCGCAATACGATAAGTGAAAGGCTACACGTTTAGCGACATGACATATGAACGAGAAAAGGGGACAGAACTATTTTGCAAAAGCGAGTTTAAAATAAATCTGTCCCCTTTTCTTCGACAAAGGTTGCAATATAACGCCTGGAAATGACATTTTTCTTACTTGCAGCCGACGGTCTCTCTCCATTCAAATTGACTTCCGAAACGCTACGCTACAAATACTAGCCCCTTGTTCAGCAGGAGAAATTTTGTACCGTATGGGTTGTCATTTCAACAACGCTTCAGTCCATTCATCTGGTATTTCTGTTGTTTGCTTGTTGCACAGATATTTTGGCCGATTGTGAAAAGAGTTCCGCCTGGCCGGCGCACAGGCAAACTCCGTAAATGAAAATGCACCCGGAAACATAGATCCACAGCAGCATAGCCATGATCCCGCCAAAGGCCCCGTAGACGGCATTCAATGTGGCGAAGTCCTTCAAGTAGATTATGAACAGGCTTTCAGCGGCTCGCAGCAAGAGGGTTGCCACCAGGGCCGCAATCCAGACCTCGGCAAAGCGTGTGGGGCGACTAGGAGCGAACCGGTAAAACATTATCAGGCTGAGATAGACCACCACCAAAGAGACCAAAAAACTTCCCAGGTCGTGTACCCAGAAACCGAAATCATACACTGGAAAAAGCCAACCCTTGGCCATTCTCATCACCACCGGTACTGCCATGCCGAGGAGAACCGCAGCGGCGGTATTTCCGAGAAACGCCAGGCTTTTCAACGGTTGTCGCCACCAACTGTACATCTCGCTGTTCCAGGCACGGTTGGTGGCAACAATGAGGGTGGTGAAACATTGGATGGAGGTCCAGGCCAGGGCGAGAGAGGCGACGGTTCCGGCCTTTTCACGGGAATTGATTACCCCGGAGATAACATCAAAAATATACCGCTGCATCTCGCCACTGATCGGCACATAGCTCTCGATAATGGCTATGACCTCTTTTCCGGCTATATCTTTGTCGATAAAGGACGAAACAATGGTAACAAGGAGAATCATCAACGGAAAGAGCGAGAAAAAGGCATTGAAAGCAAATGCCCCCGCCATTTGGGTACCGTCAATTTGCAAAAACTTTTTGACGGCAAGACTGAGTGTCGCCAATATCCGATGAATCTCCCAGTACAAGCGGGTTTCCCCGGTTGCCAAAACTGTCGACAGCGGGTGGTGCCGCAACAATTTAACGATCTCCAGGACCAACAGCGGGAGTGCGCCCAGGGCAAGAAGCAAAAAGCATTCGGTAAGTGGGATAAACTGCGTCTTCAGGAAGCGACCAAAAAATTCGTTATGTTGGCTCCACACTTGGAGGGCGAAGGACACGGACACCACGATAACCAGATTAACATTGGTGAAAAGAGAGATGCGCCAAACCTGCTTGGTTTCACTTCGGGCGCCGAAAGACCTGAGGAGTTCAGCAAAGACCAGCACAGTGAAAGCATATGTTCGAGCGACTTCCAAAGTTCCGGTCTTTAAGCCATAGAGGTAAACGGCGAACCCCACCCCTGCCGTGAGAAAGCCGGTGAGAAGCATGGTGCGCAGGAAGCTGCGATCAGTCATGCTCTCAGATCGGTGGCGTGGATGGCGTTTCATCACGTCGGGATCGATAGGGTCGGTGGCCAGGCAGAGCGCGGGCAGGCCATCGGTGACAAGGTTGATCCACAGCAGGTGGATCGGCATGAGGGGCGAAGGCAACCCGACGGCGACGCAAATCGTCATGAGCAGCAGTTCACCGGTGTTGCCGGCCAACAGGTATTGCAGGGTTTTGCGGATGTTGTCGTAGATGCCGCGACCTTCTTCCACGGCGGCAACGATTGTCGCGAAGTTATCATCGGTAATGATCATATCCGCCGCTTGCTTGGTGACTTCCGTGCCTGATTTTCCCATGGCGATGCCGATATCGGCACCTTTAATGGCCGGGGCATCGTTGACGCCGTCGCCGGTCATGGCAACAACGGCTTCGCCATCGGCTTTCAGGGCGCGAATTATGCGCAGCTTGTGCAGGGCAGTGACGCGGGCATAGACGGTGATTTTCCGGACCTGCCGGCGAAGTTCATCGTCGCTCATCTTGTCCAATTCAATCCCGGCAATTGCCGTATCCGTATCACTCTCAGAAGCGATGCCGATTTCCCGGGCAATGGCTGTCGCGGTGTGCGGATGATCACCGGTAATCATCACCACCCGAATACCGGCGGCGTGGCACCTGGCCACGGCCTCTTTGGCCTCCTGGCGCGGCGGATCATACATGCCGGTTAAACCGACAAACAGCAGATCGTGCTCCACGGCATCGGCGGTGAGGTCTGCGGCCGGAGCCTGGTCCAGGTCGCGATATGCCGATCCCAGCACGCGCAGGGCTTGCTGCGCCATAGTGGTATTTTGCGCCGCGATGGCCTGGCGATCTTCATCCGTCATCGGCCGGATCCCGCCGGCAGTGTAGATGTTCGTGCAGAGCGCCAACAGCACGTCGGGTGCGCCGTTGATCAAGGCGCGAAGTCTGCCGTCCGCCATCGTGCGAATGACTGTGCTCCGTTTGCGGTCGGAATCAAATGGAATTTCAGCGTACTTCGCCATCTCCTGCTCGATATTCTGCCGATTGCCGCCGGCTTTGCCACCGGCGCAAAGCAATGCGCCTTCGGTAGGATCACCGACGGTTTTCCAGGTCCCGTCTTCTTCGGTAAGATGCGAATTATTGCAGCCGATAAGTACGGTTGCCAGTTCAAGTAACGGCTCCAGATGCGGTGGTTCAGCCTTCTTGCCCTCGAATTGCACTTCGCCGTCCGGCCCATAACCGTCACCGGTAACGTGGTAGCTTTGGCCGGCGACATACAAAGCACGCACGGTCATTTCACCGGCCGTGAGGGTCCCGGTCTTGTCGGTACAGATAACCGTTGTCGAGCCGAGAGTCTCAACAGCCGGCAGCTTGCGCACCAGGGCCTGTCGGCGGGACATGCGCAACACGCCGAGGGCGAGAGCAACGGTGACGATGGCCGGCAGCCCTTCCGGCACGGCCGCCACAGCAAGGCTGACCGCGGTCATCGTCAATTCATAGAGATTCGTGCCGCGAAGCATGCCAAGCCCAAAAAGCAAAACGACGATGGCCACTGCCGCCCAGACGAGAATTCGGCCAACCACATTAAGTTTCTCTTGAAGAGGTGTTCTCTCCTCTGCCCCCGCCTTGTCAAGCATTTCGGCGATGCGCCCTAACTCGGTTTGCATCGCCGTGGCGACAACGACGGCTTGACCTGTCCCTGCCACAACACTGGTTGCCATGAAAATCATATTTTCGCGGTCGCCGAGCGGGACGTCGCTTGCCGCTAATACCCCGGGTTGTTTCATCACCGCCGTCGATTCGCCGGTCAGCGCCGATTCAATGCATTTGAGCGATGCCGCTTCGAGAAGCCGGGCATCTGCTCCTACCAGGTCGCCGGCTTCCAGCAGGAGAATGTCTCCGGTAACGATTTCCGAGGCGGGGACCTGAATGATCTTCCCAGCACGTCTGACCTTCGCCATCGGCGCGGTCATCTTTTTCAGTGCGGCCATCGACTTCTCGGCGTTGAACTCCTGGTAAAAACCGATGACGGCGTTGAGAATAACGATGGCAAGAATGGCAGTGGCATCGACAACTTCACCCATCACCGCGGAAATCACCCCGGCAGCGATGAGAATCCAAATAATCAGGCTCTTGAACTGACTCAGAAAAATCTGCAGCGGACTGATGTGCGGACCTTCCGTCAACTCGTTTCTGCCATTGGCCGCAAGGCGCTTAGCCGCTTCCGCTGCCGAAAGTCCAACGGTAGTGGAATTGAGTTGGGCCAACACTGCATCGGTACTCTCGTTGTGCCAGTGTATGCCCTCTGGATGGTCGGTGACGACAGGTGGTGATGTCATGGGGGAGCCATTTTTGTAGCTGTCTTCATTCGTGGCGCAGTGCCTCAATTGGATCCATACGCGCGGGTATAAGTCAATCTATTTATGGAAATAGTCACGTATTTTTGAGGAAATCTGCCGATCCGTCATCTTGTCCGCAGTTTCTACAGCGATGATGGTTTTCCCGAGGTGAGCATGCTCAAGATGATTTTTAAGTTCACCCTTAGCCTCCCCCGGACCAAAGATGAGAAGAGATTCGGCGGCACCAATTGCCGCAATCACTTCTCCGTAATATTGGTCGAGCTGGCCGGTAAACTTCCGTTCACGGCTATCATCGGCTTGGACCATTTGCGCTTCATAGGGGGCTGTCGAGCGGGAACCTTCAATGCGGCCCGGTTGTTTATCAACATTCGATTTGATCTCCAGCATCTCTTCGTCTTTGCCTGAGAGTATCACGATCACCGCTTTCCGATGATCAATCCATAAACCTGCAGTTATTGTCATGTCAGTCTCCTGGTAAGTTTTGGTTTCTTTGTCGGTATCCCCTACAAATGAAGATTGGTCACATACAACCATTGGCTATATGTGACCGGAACGGCAACAAACCTGCTCAATCCGATGCAGGGCTATGGAACGTTCCGACCGCAAAAGCAAAAGCCCCACCTACGTTCCTTCATTGATTGAGAAGCATCAACAAAAGAGCGCAGGTGGGGCCGGGAAAAAATAATTCCGAGAAAATAATAAAATTATTTCTTCGGACCATTCGCGCTCATACCAGGCCCTACGCTCAAGCCGGAACCCGCGCCGCGCCCGCCCTTGTGCCCGAAATATTGGGAAACCGGCAGCCTCGGCCTTGTCGTGCATGGCTGTCTGCAGGTCAAATTCATAGAGTTTCTCCTCATTCTTTGAGACTCCGTTCCTGAGCGGCAAGCTCCTCGATCCAGTATCCTTGGCGATTGTAATGTCCATGAAGCCCTGCCTCGTATTCCCGAGACAGCAACAACTCGTCGATGAATTCCGGTGACTGCCGGATGATCTCGCGGGTAAGATTGACAAATATTTTTGAATCGCTCCAACTCACGCGCTCAATCCATTTGGTTGAAAGCAAAACCTTTTTCCCCGGCCACCAGTTCTTGGTATCAACGATGAGATAACGAATCGCCCACGTTTCGTCATCGACGATAAAGTCCTCGACATGACCGATCTCCCCGTCTGACGACTGGATGTGATAGCCGCGCACGGCATTGGTGCTGCGCAAATGCGGATCCCAGGGATTCTCCCCTTCGTTATATTCTCGCCATTTTCCGCGATCCCGAACGATGTTCGGATAATTACCCCACATATTCGGTCCGCCCCAATATATCGGCCAGTCATAATACCCGTAGTATGCTTCCTCAAATTGGCGCGAAACGGGCTTATCACTTTCCAGGGATGGACTTTCTTCAATTTGCTTTTTGCTCAAATTAACCAAAATGTGCTGTTCTTCGTTGCTGACACCAACCAGCGCGTACGGGGAAAGCAACACCCGTCGGCCAGTAAGCCAGTTGCCCGAGTCGGCGACAAGATAACGAATCGTCCAGTACTGGTCATCGAAATAGAATTCCTGGGCCTTACCTATCGCCCCGTTAAGGCTATCCAGTTTATACCCATGGAGCGTTTTTGCTTTATATAACATATTAATATTCCTTTCGTTAATTGACTTTATCAAGCGCATGTCACAATGATTTCGACCCGGACCGGCGACACAATCCACTGCAGCCATGATTGGCCAACGATTTTCAGACAACAGCAACGTGGTGCTATTCCTGACAACTCTTTGTTTTGCAACCCCTGTGCCAGGCGTCTAACATTCAAAGCGAACTCTCTATAATGCTGATATGTAACGATATTTGTCCGAGACAAAAAGCAAAAAAAGTAACCAACAGCCATATAAAAAGGGTCATATACAACCAGTGTTGGCATATGACCTTTTTCGCTGTCCTCAAGCATATGACCTTTGAACCGGATGTTGTAGGGTTGGTAATAAACACCCCGTGGCACAGCAGTTACGGCTGTAACTCCGAAAATGTGCCGGCTGTTTGCCGGCACAGAAGGACCAGTTCTTTGATGACGTTCCGTACCGCGTTATTGGCGGCAAGCACACCGCCATACGGATCTTCGCTGGAGGCAGGAACCATGGCATCAAACTCACGCCAGGCGATAACCTGCCGTGTTGCCGTATCGAGAAGGTGCGCCCGCAGGGTGAAATGGGCTTGACTTGGCAGCATGAGGAATTCATGCTGTAAGCGGACGATTTCTAAATCGAGACGCAGTTGACCGGCGACGCTGGTCGGCGACTGCACAACAGCGCTGAAGCCGCCGCTACGTTCCAGGGCGGCCACGACCAGGGGCGCCAACATGTTTGCCGGTGCATCGACCCATTGGCTTTGCCGGAAATACTCAAAGGTATGCGCCCGGCGGATATACACGATCTGATTGCTATCAAAGCCCGGTGCCGCCCGCGGGATACTGACGATCAAGGTCGGTGCTCCAACCTTGATCGCTGCTGCCGGCTCCATCTGAATAACCGCCTCCGGACTATCGAAGGAAAACAGCGTCGGCGGCGGCAAATTGGCTGGGAGCAGCATGGAACAGCCGGACAACAACCATGCGGCTATAAGCATAGTGCCGAAAAGAGCGTTTTTAAACCTGCTTGAACTATTTCTCACGGCGATATTTTTTCTCCTGGTCCTAAAAGAACCGGCTGGCGACCTCGCAGCAGACTGCTGGGATTCCGTTCGGTTTGCTCGCTCAGACGGCGGAGGGAGACGACAAGAACGTTTAATTCGGTCAAGAGTCGCCCCGTTTCCGGGAGCGTTTCTCCGGTGAATTGGTTTACGCCGGAGCTTACCTCGGCAAAGGTTTTTCTTGCATCGGTAGTTGCAAGACGCATCTCTTTGGCCATTTTCTCAACGGCGTCGGCACCATTGCTGAGGCGACCGAGCACCGGGTCAATATGGGCAGCCGCCTGGGCGGCATCGTCTGCCGCTTGTGCTGCACTGGCAATAAATCTGCTGATATCCTGCCGTTGCGCGGCAATGGTGCTCATAAGTAGAGAAGTATTGACGAGAATTTTTTTTATTTCCGCCCGATTTTCGTCATCAAACAGGGCGTCGATGGTTGCCGAAGTTCGGTCGAGCTTGGCAAGTACTGAGGTGAGGACATTTTCCACTCGTGTGCTTAAAGATGGTCTGGTCCGGATCATCGGGTACCGGTCCGGCCCAGTCGCCGTTAATGGTCGTGCCTCCGGGGTGCCGCCGCTTAACTCGACATAGGCGATACCGGTTAAACCCTGGGTTTTTAATACCGCCTCGGTGTCTTCTCTGATCGGGGTATTTTTGAGAATGGCGAAAAGCAGCTGCACCTCCTGTGGATTGTCTGGATCCAGCTGGATTTTTTCCACCTTGCCGACATCAACCCCCAGATATTTAACCGGTGCATCGACACTGAGGCCGGCCACCGATTCATTAATGATCGACATATAGTGCATAGAGTCTTTTTTGTTGCCGGCACCGACCGCCAGCCACAATATGCCGGCAATGAATACCGCACCAAGACCAAGGACAAAGATACCGACCGCTACATAGTTTACTTTTGTGTCCACGGCTGTTCCTGGGTGGGCTTTTTACTCTTAATTTTAGTTTCTGCTTGCACCTGCGCCGCCCTGCCGCGTGGGCCGTCAAAGTATTCGCGGATGATGGGATGATCCATATCGGCCAGTTCCGCCATGGAGCCTAGGCCAACCACCCTGCCCTCGCCAAGGACGGCAACGCGATCGGTAACCTGCCATAAAAAATCCAGATCATGGGTAATGATAACCATAGTCAACCGGTATAATTCATGCAGGACGCGCACCAACGCGTCGATGCCGCCGGCACCACCGGGGTCAAGGCCGGCGGTGGGTTCATCGAGAAACAGCAACTCCGGATCAAGGGCCAGCGCGCGCGCCATCGATGCTCGTTTCAGCATGCCGCCGCTCAGTTCAGTGGGATACTGCAGCCCCGCTTCCGGCTCAAGGCCGCTCAGGGTAATCTTCCATGCCGCCACTTCATCAATCAACCGAGCATCAAGATCGGTGTGTTCACGCAGCGGCAGACCGACGTTATCGCGAACGTTGAGGGTGCCGAACAAACCGCCGTGCTGAAACATGACGCCCCAGCGCTGCCGCAGAACATGCGCCTCTTCCTGCGAGATGGTCAGGATATCGGCACCCAGAATTTTAATTGTTCCCGAATCCGGGCGATGCAGCATAATCATCTCCCGGAGAAGGGTAGACTTCCCCGATCCACTGCCGCCGACGATGGCGAATATCTCACCGCGCCGAACATCAAGGTCGAGATCCTGGTGTACTGTATGGCTGCCGAAACGGGTACACACCCGGCGCAACTCAATGACGTTTGGCTCTTTTTTAGGAGGAGCAATTGCAATGTGCATATCAAAGCCCCAATATGCTGAAAACCACAGAGAATCCCGAATCCAGGACGATCACCATAAAGATCGACTGAACGACGCTGCGGGTGGTCTGTCGTCCGACGCTGTCGGCATTACCCTTGGTGCGAAAGCCCTGATAACAACCGACGATGGCGATAATGGCGGCAAACACCACGGCTTTGCCGACGCCGATCAAAAAGGCCGACAGATGGATCGTACTGCCGAAACGCACCAGGAATTCATGAAAAGTGATATCCAGCTGCGAACGGGCCATGACCATGCCGCCGAATACCCCGGTGACATCGGCAAAAACCGTCAATAAGGGCAAGGCCGCCAGCAGGGCGAAAATCTTCGGCAAGATCAGAAATTCAAGCGGTTCAATGCCGATGGTGCGCATGCCGTCGATTTCTTCCGTGACCACCATGGTGCCGATCTGCGCCGCATACGCTGAGCCTGAACGGCCGGCGACGATAATGGCGGTGATAAGTGGCGAAAATTCGCGCAACATCGCTAAACCGACGAGATCGACGACGAAGATGCCGGCGCCATAATGCCGCAGTTGATCGGCACCCTGATAGGCAACGACAACTCCCAGCAAAAATGCCGTGAGTCCGATGATCGGCATGGCGTCAAAGCCGTCAATCTGAATATTCTTAAGTATCAGACGAAGACGCCAACGCTTCGGCTGTGGGGCAATGCGCACCAGGGCAAGCGCACATTCACCGATAAAACTCAGGAGTGCAAACATACCCTGCCGGACAGCCTCACCCTGCATGCCGATTTTTGCAAGCCTTGACAAATGCGGCGCAACCAGCAGCGGCATATCCATCTGTTTTTCAACGACCTCCAGCAATTTATGAAATTGCGGTGGCCAGCCGAGCAGCTGCACCGACCGGCCGGTATCGCCTATTTTTTTGAAGTGATGTTGCAGGATCCATACCCCAACGCTGTCGATAGTTTCCAACCGTGAACCATCAACCACCACCTGGGAGGCATGGCAATCACTGATGGGCGTAAGCTTCAGATCTGCATCGGCGATGGTACGAGCAGTCCAATTGCCGGACAAAACGAAGCATCCGGGACGTGTTTCGGTGATTTCCGCTGAGTTCATCACTTGTAAACAGATTGCTTTTCGTGCAAAGCAATTCCTGCCAGACGGTCCAAGTCCGCATCCGTTACCGTAGGAAGAAAGATCTTTCGAAAAAGCTCATCGTGGACAATACTGACGATTGCCACCATAGGGGCCGCCACCAACACCCCCAACACGCCAAAAGCGGCGAAGCACAAAAGCATGGAAAAGATCACCGCCAACGGATGCAATTTCATGCCTCGGGCCATGATAAAAGGCAGGATCACATTGTTCTCCAAGGTCTGCACTGAGATATAGGCGAGCACGACCCACAGCGGCGTCATCCCCCCGTTGCTGAGCGCCAGCAGTATCGCCGGTATGGCGCTGAAAATCGGCCCCAAAAATGGAATTACTTCCAAAATGGCCGCCGTCAGCCCTAAAACCAAGGAATCCATAAAACCAAAAATCGGCCACATGAGCAAAAGGGGTTTCTGCAGACGTTCCCAGTAACCAGGCAATTCCTCTGAGATATTTAACACCGAGTCCTTCATCGGGCCGGATAGGGCCCAGCCGACTAAAGCAATAGCCGCGACAAAGGCCAAGGCGACCAGCCCCGTTGGGATTTCCCTCCCACCCGTTAAAACCCGCATCCGAGAAATGAGTGGATTAATGGCGAGAGCAATCAGCAGCACCAGCAAAAATGAAAGCAGAATGGGCGAAAGCAGAGAGAATGTCTGAATAAAGGCGAATAACCCGGCAGCCAGTATCACGTAGCATGCAATCGACCGCTCCTTCATCTTCGGCTCGGCATTGTTCGGCACAGTGTTAAATCTTGCCAAATACCAGCAAGAGCACGATGACAATCAATATAAGCCCGGCTCCGCCACTCGGTCCATAGCCCCAAGATCGACTATGCGACCAGACGGGGATCACTCCTATAAATGCCAGCACGAGAATGATGAGCAAAATTGTTCCAATTGACATGATTCAACCTCCTGAGAGAAGCGTTTTCGATGCTGCATAATTGGCCTTCGCCACACTCTTGGCAACGCCCTAGCGTGGTTCCAGTCCAGACAAAGGCTGACTCGCCGCCGAAAATGCGTCGGTAGCGAGTTTGCCCACCTTGACTTACAGGATTGTCATGTTGTTGACGATCTTGTTTACTCCGTGCACGTCCCCTGCAAATTTACCGGCTAGATCCTTTTCAGCTGCGGTCTTGGCCTTGCCGCCCAAGGTGACGACGCCATTCTGGGTATCGACTGTGGTGTTGAGAACGCTGGTTGAGCGATGGTTGAGTAAGGTCGCTTTGACCAGGGCGGTGATCGATGCATCGTCAATCACATCGCCGACCGTATCGACTTTAGTGGTGCTCACCTGAGGAGTTTTCTTTGCTGGGGCATTGGCCACTTTCATTTCATTTTTTACATTTTTGACGCCTTCCACATCCATGGCATACTCAGTCGTCAGATCCTTCTGGGCGGTGCTGTCGGCATTGCCATGTAAAGTGATGACGCCATTTTTCGAGGTAACCTCAGTTGCCAGGCCGTTGACGTTTTTATGGAATAAAAGCGTTGTTTTCACTTTGGTGGTAAGCCATGCATCCGATTTTGCAGCCGGGGCTCCACTTTTTGCCTCCAGTTTGTTGTCAACGCTCTTAACTCCAGGCAGACCGGCGACGGTTTCCCCGGCCAAGGATTTGTGCGACACATCGGAGACGGTGCCGGTCAAGGTGACAACCCCATCATTTGCCTGCATCTTGATGTTATCGTCCTTGAGGTAAGTCTTGAACACATAGGTTCTTTTAGCGGTTGATTCAATTTGATCATCCGTGCCGACGGCAAAAATCGGCGAGCTGATTAAAAAGGTTGAGGCAACGGTGGCGATCATTGCGAGGCGGTACATTGGTTTTTTCATGGTAGTGTTACTCCTATTTTTTGGTTGGTCGGCAGCAGGGAGATCCTGCATATTTGTTTTGGCAAATGACAACGCATTTGCCCTGAGAAAAACATTCATTTTTCCCGTTATACATTTCTTATAGTTCAATTCTTATGCCAGGCTACCAACCTTCTCCGCACTGTCAGCTATCAATACGATATTAATTAATATTTTGATCAAACGACAAGGACTGCAACGGTGCTGCAGGCTGTAGAAAAAAGGTCATACTTAACCGATGGTCATATGTGACCACCTGCTCTGCTTGAGTGGGGAGGAACAAAGGAGATGTAAGAAAGAGTGCTAAGGTCGGTGCCCTTTTGTTGACAGAGCATCCCATATATGCCTCAATAATTCTGTTCAAGTCAGTCTTTAAGCCTTTTCCCAGCATCATTGGCATAAAAGGACTGAAAGTGGGTTTATTCTTCGATAATTTGATATACTGTCCCTGGAGTTTTAAAGCACAATGGAATCAAGGAGGTAAAAGATGTGTGGTGTACTGGCTTTTATGCTGCATTCTCATATTCCCTATTGCCGGAAATCAGGTGTATGGCCGGCGGGGGAGGAATGGCTTTTCGAGGCCATGAACGAGACCTACATCCCGCTCCTGATGGCGTTGCACAGGCTTTATTTCGATAAAATCCCCTCCAAAATTATGATCGGTCTTGTGCCGGTGCTTATGGAACAATTGACCGACGGTTATATGAAAGAGCGCTTTTGCGCCTATATGGAAGATAAAATCCGCCGCGCGCGCCAAGATATGCAACGTTTTGAGGCTGATCCTGCCATGCATGGCGTGGCTGCATATTGGCTGGAAACGTTCGAGGCTAATTACCGGGCCTATACCACCGATTTTTATCGCGATATTTTAGGTACACTCAAATGGCTTCAGGACGAAAACGCTATCGAGGTGATCACTTCAGCCGCAACCCATGGTTTTTTACCGCTCATGGAAAATGACAGTGCCGTGTATGCCCAGGTGCAGGTCGGTGTCGATACCTACAAGAAATATTTCGGTCGCCAGCCACGCGGGTTCTGGCTGCCGGAATGCGCCTACCGGGGACCTGAATGGTCCAAAAAGGAACAGCGCATGCGCAAGGGGCTCGATGCCTGGCTGGGCGATGAAGGCATTGAATATTTCTTTGTGGAAAATGTCGGCATCACGCGGGCATCATTCGTGGAGAACCGCTATGAGGAAGCCGTTCCCACCACCTTCAACGGCTACCGGCTGGAATCCGGCGTTGCGGTTTTTGGGCGCAACGAGGCTACCGGCAAACAGGTCTGGTCTCCTGATCAAGGCTACCCTGGTGACACTAATTACCTGGAATTTCACCAGAAAGATGCTGAATCCGGTTTGCATTATTGGAGAGTTACGGGACAGGATGCAAAGCAGGTTTATGATGTCGATGCCGCCCGCAACCAGGTCAAAAAGCAAGCGCGCCATTTCGTCAATTCGGTTATCGCACTGCTGGAAAAGACCGTTTCTCCGGCGGCCCGACCCGTAATCGTATCCCCCTATGATTGCGAACTTTTCGGCCATTGGTGGCATGAAGGTGTCGCCTGGTTAGAGCAGGTCTGCCGCGTTATGGCAGACCAGAGCAGCGTAGCCTTGCAAAGCCTGGACGAATATTGCGGCCTTAATCGCCGCTATTTTGCAACTATCAGCATGACACCCAGCACTTGGGGCCTAAACTCGGACTTCACCGTATGGCAGAACCAGGAGCATGGCTGGATCTGGCCGCTCATCAATGACAGCGTGCTGGAAACGGAACAGACCCTGGCAATGATCATCCCCACGGATGAGCGCGGCAAGCGCATTATGCGTCAGTTAGGGCGCGAGCTGCTTCTGATGCAAGGCAGCGACTGGCCCTTCCTTCTCTTTACCACGCAGGCCAAGGAATATGCCAATCAGCGCTTTCACCACCACCATCAGCGCTTTCTCAAGCTCATCTGGGCCGCAAAAAACCTAGATGATAAAAACCGCTTGAGCGATGCGGATCTCCTGCACATGGAAGATATCGATTGCGCCTGGTCTGATCTGGATTACACCATCTTTCGCCACCGCGGCTAAGCGGTTGGCGGCAGATGGTTCAGGTAAGTGGCTGGTAGATGAGTATTTTGAAACTGGCTGGGTGGATTCCACACATCCGGCAATGCCTCTACCCGTGGCGCTTGATCTGAAGACCTTGTATGAGCAGATGCTCTTTATGTATATCGATCTGCCGCCGCGCGATGGGGAAGCACTGGAAATCAATCTTGGTAGACACCTAGCGGACCAAAGCACGCGCAACCGAAATGCACGTAAGCGGGTGGTACTGTCCGAAATACATTGGCGGCACCACCAGCGACGGCTTGACGAACTTCTTGACCGCATGGATCGCGCCCAGCACGCTGTACTCCGTGGTGAAGACGATCCCGTTGGGAATCTCTACAAACTGCCCGAGGAACGCGAAGTTCTTTGAGCCCGCCGGCACCACCGCAGGCCGGTCGCCCTTGGATCTGCTGAGGAACTGGCTGATGCTGTAGGGCAGCATGCAGGGGATGCAGGTGGAGGTGTCGAGGATCTCGTTTTTTTCCACCTCGTCTTGGTCGAACTGCAGGTGGCCCAACAGCTCCTCCAGGATCTCGCGACCGGTGCACTCGGGCATGGTCTTCTTCACGAACGTACCGATGTTGTTGTACCCCAGCGCCGTCACCCAGATGACGCACGTGTCGCGGGGCTGATCGGGAAAGACGGGCTGGCGGTACGTGTGGAGGTGCAGGATCCACGGAGAGGCGGTGAGTGGCAGCGGGCTCTGGCGGCCCATCTGCCGCTCCACTAACCACTCGAACTTGCGCTGGAACAATCCTCCGCGGAAGGTGACGGTGAAGGTCATCATCTTGGACTGCGAGATGTCGCGCAGGAACTGGTCGGGGCGGCCGAAGTCGGGCTGCTTGGCGGCGATTTTTTTCCACAGCGTCCACGCTCCGCCTAGATTCCGGCTGCCGACCGCGGGCTTGTCCACCGGGCGGTCGTGGGCGCCGAACGAGGAGTTGCCGACCATGGAGCCGATGGTCAGGAAGACCAGGTCGGTGTCGCGCACCTGGATGGAGGGCTTGGGCTCGCCGCTCTCGGTCTCGAGGTGGATGCGCTCAATCCACCTCTCCTTGCCGCCGGAGTCGATCTTGAAGTCTACGTCCGAGATCCTGCAGTTGTAGTGGACGTTCACGCCCTTCTTCTGCATGAAGCGCAGGGCGGGCAGGATGAACGAATGGAAGTTGGTGTAGCGAGTACGCTCCAGAGCGACCATCGTGTTCATGTTCGGCATCTCGTGAAAGAAGAGGTGCATGTAGCGCTTCATTTCCACCGCTGAATGCCACGGCTGGAAGGCAAAAAGTGCCCGCCACATGTACCAGTAATTACTGGTGAAGAAAGCTTCTCCAAAGATGTCGGTAATCTTTGCGCCGTCTGGAATCAAGAACTCGGGCGTGGCCAGAAGTTTTGCCATCTTCAATCTTTCAGCCGTGTTGAGACCAAGTTGATATCCGGTGTCCTTCTTACCATTCTCATGCAGAAGGCGAACGACCGTGTCAATTCTGCATTCTTCACGGTTTTTCTGATGGTCTTGCAGACACGATTCATTATTATTGTAGGGAATAATGGACCACAGTTCTTTGGTGCAGGGATATACCTTGTCTTCAAACATACGACTACCTTGCATAAAGTACGCCGGTTGGTCGTCCACTATCATCTCTGAGGCATCACAGCTTCCTCCAACAAGATCCTTGTCGCCCTTTTGCTCAAAGATATGGATATTGGATGGGTTAAAATCCGCCTTCTGGATCAGATACATCGCAGCAGCAATGGAGCCCAAACCAAGACCATTAAGATAAACCTTGGCAGAAGAATCTTCTCTCTTTTCCATTTTAGTGTATCTCTCTTTTGCTATGATATTCAATCGTATTTCGTCATCTGCTAATAGCTATAAGTGCTGCAAGTAAATATTTTGGATTGTGCGCCGAATCGTACATAGGATGCACTTCCTTACCGGTATCAAACAAGCCATAAACTGCCATTTGAGCCGTCCTCACAGAATATTCAACGGTAAATACACAATCTTTGGGTGCTTCTGCAAATTGGCCTAAAAAAGCAAAATTTGTTGATCCTTCTGGTATGACATCTGGTCTGTCACCCATATTTCTCGGCATAAAAAGACTATCAATAAACGGCATCGCAACGGGGATACAATTTACCTTTCCGGCTTCTGTAACTGGTTTCATCATATCCTGAATTTTCAGATGAAAATAAAGCTCTTCTAACAATTCAGCACCGGTACATTCCGCCATTGTTTTGTCAATATAGTTTCCTTTTCTATCAGGATAGAGCCCATAACCCCAAAAAATCTTAACATCATCAGATTGGTTTGGAAAGTGAGGCTGCCGTGCTATCACAATTGACATCAGCCAGTTAGAATCAGTCAAAGTGACAAGTCCGCCTGTTCCATCTACATTCCCCGAGAAGTTTTCCATGTAATCGAGAAATGTGCTGTCTTTCATTGTTGCCGTAAATGAGTACCATTTTTGTAAATCAATATTGTCACAGAATGGATTTGGATTGCCGAAAGACGCATCTTTTTTTGCTATTTTCTTCCACAACTTCCAAGAGCCTGACTCTTCCAGACCTTTCAATTTTGCTGGCGTATCCCATGTTCCATTATCGGTGCTTTCTGTTATAGAGCCATTTGTGAAAAACACAAAATCGTTATTTCCAAGTATTATTTCGGTTTTGTTTTTAAGGTGAAGTACTGTCGCGCTCTTTTTGACAGCGGATAGATTGAAATCAATATCAACAACTTCTTTGCCCATTTCAAACGTCACTCCCTTTTCTTCAAGGTATTTCTTCATCGGTCTTATCACAGAGTCGTATTGATTGTATTTGGTACGCATTACACCACCCAATTTATATAACCCGTCAACAAGATGGATGAACCTTTTCATATATCTTCTCATTTCTGCAAGACTGCTCCATTTTTGGAATGCAAACATGGAAGTCCATATATACCAAAAGTTTGTGTCGAAAAAATCTTGATCAAACCAATCTTCTATCCGTTTATTGCTGAGTGAATTTTCTGAAACAAATGTTAATTTAAGAAAATCTGCTTGTTGTTTAAACGACAAGCCATAAGAAGAGACATCCAGTTTTTTTCCTTCTTTCAATAGCCGGGCTTGTCCGTTTGAAACAAACCGTTCATTAAATTCATAAGATTGGTCTCTTACTGAAACATTTGGATCTTCCAGTGAAGGAATATGCGAAAGTAATTCCCAATAGCACTCATAATGCATTTCATGCATTCTTCCTCCTCTTACAACAAAACCTCCTTCTTTATTACCAGCTCCATCACATGCTCCACCCGGGATTGTGTCTTTTTCAAAGATATGGATGTTCTTTCCAGGTACTCCGGCATCTTTTTCCAAATAAACAGCACTTGCAAGAGAGGAAATTCCACTACCAATTAAATACACTTTTGCATCTTTGGGATTTTGATTCTTTTCTATGTTCATAAATACTCCTTTTATTATTGCAATTTTCACACACATAAAGATAAGTAGACAGCAAATTCCCCGCACTTTAACAAAGCAATCCTGCCGGAAAAAGCGGTAAGTCTGACGATATTTACAGTATGCTTAGGCAAGGTTCATGCCATGTTTGTCGGACTCTGCGCAGTATCATTCAACGTATTGTTATTGTGGAACAATTGATGAATCGACCTGATCGAGTGAGGTGTTGGCGCTGTTTGAATTAAGGTCATATTTGCCCAGGTGGCCATATATGACCTTCGCAATGCTACACAAAGGAAGGGTCAGAACTGTACAGTCGTAAAGGAGTAAGGTGAATTGCTCTGCCTCGGACAACACGGTCAGTCTTTCACTCTTGGTTGCCATATATTTTTACAGATTGTATCTGCTTAAACCAGTGTTATCATGCTATGATGTGTATCAAAATCAGCTCCAGCCCTTAAGGACAGCAAATCTCATGCTCGACTATTTTATCAATACCATAAGCCTTCTCGGTCACTGGGGCTACCTCGTAATCTTTATTGTTGTGGTGCTGGAATGCCAGGCGTTGTTGGGCCTGTTTATGCCGGCCGAGAGTCTGGTGTTGGTAAGTGGCTTCTTGGCAGAACAAGGTTTGTTCGAACCGGGTCTCCTTGTCTTGGTAATCTCCATAGCAGCTATACTCGGCGATAGCATAGGCTACGAACTGGGGCGACATCTGGGATGGGACTGGCTGTTGAAACATGTGGGACACTTTGGGATGCGGAAGGAATCCCTGGATCGCGTTGATGGATTCTTCGTGAAACATGGAGGAAAGGCGGTTTTCGCCAGCCATTTTATGCATCTCCTGAGGTCGTTGATGCCCTTTGTCGCCGGCGATCGCCGCATGCGCTATCTGAAGTTCCTGCTCTTCAATGCAATGGGTTGCATAGCCTGGGCGAGTACATTCGTCACCCTTGGTTATTTAGCAAGTGGAAGTTGGCGTGTGGTTGCCAAATGGGTTGGAGTTGCCGGTGAAATTGTCGGCGGTGCACTGCTGGTCTTTATCGCGCTGGCTTTGCTTTGGCGCTGGTTGTGGCGGCACGAGGATGAAGTTAAACGTCGCCGGCATGCGTTGTCGAAGAATCCGCACATGGTATCACTGCGCCGGCAATGTGCTCCCCTACTGGAATTTTTTTTCAATCGACTCTCGCCGCAGGGCTATTTGGGACTACACCTGACGATTGGGGTCTTGCTCATCATCGGTGCATCATGGCTGTTCGGCGGCATCGCGCAGGACGTGGTTGCCGGCGATCCGTTGACGGTCCTCGACAAGTATGTCGCCGAGTGGTTCCACGCACGCCAGCCCCCCGGACTGACTGCTATGATGCAGCTTATGACCGCTCTCGCCTCTACAATCTGGGTTACGGGAGTCGCGACGGTAACCGGGCTCATCTTGTGGTGGAAGAGGTACTGGTATCGGTTGTTGGCCCTGGGACTCGTCGTGCCTGGAGGTATGGTTCTGAACTTTCTCCTCAAAATTATCTTCCATCGTCAACGCCCAAATTTTGACGATTCGTACCTGATCTTCTATGGCTATAGTTTTCCCAGCGGCCACACTATGGCAGCCACATTGCTGTATGGCCTTCTGGCTGTCTTCGCGGTCATCGTACTCGAAACGTGGCGCTGGCGAGTAGGGGCAGTTCTCAGTGCAATCGTCATAATACTGTTAGTTGGATGTAGCCGAGTGTACTTGGGTGCACATTATTTGAGTGACGTGCTGGGAGCCGGCGCCGCCGGTTGCGCCTGGCTGGCGTTCTCTCTTACCGCGGTTGACACCGTTCGCCGAAACCGAGGTCGTTAATGTGAAGCATCGTTGTCAATCAGACGCCAAAACCGGTTTGGAACGTCACATAAATAATCAAAGGAGAAAAGCGGCAGGGGTTTAAAACCACTGTCAAGGGGCAGTTTTTCGCTTTTTTTTCCGCACAGTTGCAGCCGGAGCAGACTGATCGCGAGGGGCTGAGGAGAAATCGAATCCGCATTGACCTCCACAGAGTGCAACCTCCTCTATATCCCGCTGGTCTATCGGGAAGATCTTGCAGACTTCCGGTCGGCAGGTTCCGTAGGCGAAACAATTCGACTGTTTTGTCAACCTGGGACAAGTGATCAGAAGTTTGCAGCAGGTACCGCATTGGCGGCAGGATCCTGCCCGGGAGGATCGTTGTTGCAGCACATATTTTTTGTGGAAATGCGCGAGGATGAAGCGTCGAGATTTACCGCCGGTATGATATAAAAAACGGGAATCCTCAAGCGCCCCTATAACAGCCTGCCCAGGAACAGCTTGCGAGGGTGCTGCGAGTCGGACGAGGCAATCGAATCCGGAGGCTCTTTCTTCTTCGACCTCCATGTTGGCCTGCCAAAAGAACATATAGGGAGAAATGCTGGTTCCCAGGATTGCAACCAACATCGTGATGTAACCGGCGTCCAAGGTAATTGTCGGCACAACTAACGACATGAGAGCCAGACCCCAGTCGAGGTGTGAAAAAAATGCCACGATTATGTATGAAAACAGCACAAGAAGCGCCACCCATTGATATTTCACATAGTATAACACCCAACGGGAGAAAGCTTCTTTTATGATTGCGGCCAGGCCATGCCCGGTTACCAGCCCGATGCGAGCACATACTTCCTGTACAGATCCGTTCTGCTCCAGTTGGTCCGGCTGGTCGGCAGGACCTTGAACCTCACCAATCGAGGAGTTCTCCAGGGGCTCGCTGTTGTCTGCTTCGATTTCAGAATCCTGGTAGGAGCGTGGTTGCGACATTAGTATGGACCTTCAATAAAAGAAAACCGGCCGGGAGAACAAAGCAAGCCAAACAGACGAGAGTGATCCGTCGCTATGATGGATTTTCGTAGAAGATATAGGATGTCGAGTAGTCACTGAACTCGAAATACACCTTTTTTTCGCCCGGATCGGCAATACTGTTGAAATTGGCATCGAGAATGCCGTAGCCATAACGGTAGGGTCGTTCCTGTTTGCCGCCGGTTGCCGTGGCGGTGGTCAGTTTATCGATCTTCAGAAAGCGTTTCACCAGCTTGTCGCCGGCGTACACCTCCAGGACGCCATCGGTGCCGGTCCAATTCTGCACGGCATGGCCGATCTTGTTCTGGGTTTCCTGAGTGCATCCGCCAAGGAGCAGGACAGCGGCAGCAAAGAGTGTCAGGGTTCGCATTTTCTTTCCTTTTTCATCAATGTGAGCATCTAAAAAATTCATTACTACTCGGTTAAATCGCCGTACAAGCTATTACCCCCACGCCTCTGAAGCTATACCCTCCCACGCCCCTGAAAGAGACTAAGCACCACTAAAATCAGAGCAATAACCAGCAGGATGTGAATAAATCCACCCAAAGTGTAACTGCTTACAAGCCCCAACACCCATAACACCAACAATACTACAGTGATTGTCCACAACATTTGATTCTCCTTTTTATAGAAATTAAAGTGATAATCTACATCTGACTCTTCCGCTGCGCATGTGCAACATGATTTCCTTGATTTCACCAATGATGTTGCCTTCAAGTGATGATTTCGATGAAACTATGGAGCTGACAGTCGGCAATGCTGACCAAGGGCCACTTTGACAAAACGATCCTACCGAAAAAAGCGTTAAGCCAGACGATATTTACTATGTTATTGCAATGTTCATGCCATATTTTTTTGACTCTGCACGGAATCATCCAACTTTTTGTTATTGAGGAACAATTACTGGATTACCCTGATCGACTGAGGTGTCGGCGCTGTTTGAATTAAGGTCATATTTGCCCATATGGCCATATATGACCATCGCAATGCTTCACAAAGGAAGGGTCAGAGCTGTACAGTCGTAAAGGAGTAGAGGCTGCTAAAAATAGGTGTAAAGGGGATTAAAAAGCAAGGCCGCACTCCCAAGCCTTCGGGACTGTGCGGCCTTGCCTGCAGAAAGCTGGGATAATTATTTAGGGACGTCAGCAGCCTTGGAGGCCAGCTTGTATTCGATACCTTGATCGGCAGGAGCGGCAAGTTTAACTACCTTGATAAATCCGTAGCCGGTGCCCGTATGGCACTCATTGCATGTAGCGATTATCGCATTGTATTCCTTCTTGAAATTATCTAGGTTTTGAGAGGCGATAGCTGCTGTGACCTTGGCAAAGTCACCCTCATAAAAACTTTTCCAGTCGGCATATTCTTTTGGTTTGGTGACCTTTGCGGGACTCATGGCACCGTTCATGTATTTTCCCATATAGGCAGCCAGACCCCAGTTACCACCTTCGGCGGCAAAAGCTATATTCTGGAACCTGTCACCTACTTCGCGCATCGGTATGGCAAATTTCGGCAGCGCGCCTTTGATTGCGTCGATCTGAGGCTGCACTTCTTCTCCTGCGGCGCTGACACAAAAACTGCTGCCGACAACGAGCAAACCTGTCACTGCGATTGTATAGATACATTTTCTCAGCATGTTGTTCTCCTTTGTTGGGGTTGGTAGACTATATGCCATTTACAGAAACTTCTTCAAAAGCGACTTCAATCTCCTTCCCTTCTTCATCCAAAACCTTGTGTAAATTAAATTCGTCAAGTTGCTTAATAAAGTCAGTAGTTTTTTGGTATTCAAAAACCAGATCATCAATGATTTTCTGACTCTTCTGATCTATATGTAAGGTTTGAAAACCTACGAAGAAATCATTGACTCGAACGAGCTTTGCAAAAATCTCAATTTTCTGTCCGACTTCGGTGAGAATTTCGATCTGATGTTCAGCGCTGGGAACCTCTTCTAAGAAGACTGTGATGGCAACCCCACCTTGGCTGATATCAATTGTTCGTGCCCTTATCGTCAGATTACCATTTCTTGATAGAATCGCCTCCCCACTCAAGGGAACACGAACGTATATTCTCTTATGCTTCATTTCGACCGTGTCTAAAATATTTATACAGGGCGGCTGGTTGCCAACTGGGCAACCAGCCACCATCTGAGCGGTAGTATATAATTTCATTATCGTACGTGCTCTTTTTTGCATGACACCTTTCGGCACCCATAAGGTTAGGTCCGAGGCCATGCCGTACATCAGGTCCTCCAACTCCACCAAGGATGTTGCCATTGTGCATGCCATAGGTGTCGCGATCTTCGTAGTTCATGCTCATCTCCTGTCAAAATGTGATAAAAAAACCCACATGTGATTCATGTCAATGAAATGCTGAGTTTTCCTTATCTTCAATGGCCTATATGGCACCCGAAATTTATCGGTATAAGTAGTCTCAAACTTTAAATTCACGACAGTTTGAGCCAGGTCCGTTGTGGCAAGCTCAACTTAAGAATTATGCAAATTGTCCCCGGAATTTGTCCCGGCCCCTCTCTTGATCATTTATTGGTCCTTGGTATGCAGTATACTTAATCGTCTTCTGCCATATCCTATAAATCCTATCAACCCCGTGCCAAAGAGGAGCATTGTGCTCGGTTCCGGCACTGGAGCAGCGTCTGAGCCAATCGGTACAGCCTTGCCATTAATGAGCTCAATGCCACCACTGTAGCCGGGACCGCCGTTGCCGGGGACGTTAAAGGGGCAGACATTGCTGATTACGTTGGCATCCATCGTCACCGCACCAGTCTGAGCAAAGAACCTGCCGTTCAGATCGGTTGCACCGGTATTCAGGGTGATGCTCGCCAGCGCAAGGATATTGCCTTCGAACGTTGTAGTGGTGCCGAGAGTAGCTGAGCTGCCGACCTGCCAGAACACGCCGTCACCATTACCGTTATTTGAACCTGAATTAATTACCTGTACTCCGGAGCTGCTTGCAGTCGTGAGCGTGCTACCTATTTGGAAAACCCAAAATGCATTGTTGGCGCCTTGGGCGTCGAGTTTGAGCGTTCCCGTCAACTGAGCCGATGTGTCAAAATGATAGACGCCGGAGGTGAGCGTGAGTCCACCCAGATCCTGACCAGTCAGGTTGCTGGTTGACTGCATGTTTGATAGAGCAGTGTAGGCTATGGTGACATCAGATTGAGCCAGCTGCGCAACCATATCCGCCTGATGCACCGCTCCGTTGAGTGTAATGCTCCCAAGGCCAGTGATCGAAGTGCCAGGGTACACACCCAGATCACCGGTGATGGTGGTCGAGCCGGTATTGGTAACCGCTGAGCCTCCCAGAACTGCGAAGCTAGCCGCCGAACCAAGTATTGGCGTGGCCGATGCTTGGGGTGGGGCAAAAAGAAGTGCGGTGATGACTGTGAGAGCTAACAACGAGGCCTGATACTTTTGGTGTCTATTCATGATAAATCTCTCCTTTTTGTTATAAGGTCGTTGCCTCTCCTGATCGATCGAACAAGAAAGGGAAAATGAACAATAAAATGGCTGCAAGTCGACGTCTCTCCCGGATTATTCGCCGACAGACTGCTTTTCAAGCAAAGCAATCCTTGCCAGCCGATCCAGGTCGGCCTCGGTTACCGATGGAAGAAAACGCTTAACATAAAGCTCTTCGTGGACAATACTGACAATTGCCACCATTGGGGCCGCGACCAGGACACCCAGCACGCCAAAAGCTGCCACGCACAAAAGCATGGAAAAGATTACCGCCACAGGATGAACCTTCATGCTTCGGGCCATGATGAAAGGGCTAATCACATTGTTCTCCAAGGCCTGCACTGCGATATAGGCGCCCACTACCCACAGCAGAGTCACTCCTCCCTTGCTGAGAGCGAGGAGAATTGCCGGCACGGTGCTGATGATCGGCCCGAGAAAGGGTATCACCTCCAATACGGCCGCAGTTAGGCCTAGTACCAAGGCGTCCATAAAACCGAAGATCGGCCACATCAGCAAAAACACCAGCAGACCGATCGTCACCATGCCGAGCAATGTCCCCCCGGCCCAGGCAGGGACAAATCGGCCAATCCGTCGCATGATGACTAAGGTCTGTTTATGGTGTTGTTCGGGTACAAGAGAAAAAATCGCTCCAAAGATCGGTCTGGGATTGATAAGGGTAAAAACCACGCCGAATAAGACGGTCACCAGTACAACCAGTATTTGTGCACCATTGAAGGCCACCGCCGTAATGCTGCCGAGGACTCCCTTAAACATCTCGCTCAAACTGGAACGAAGCGATTTTGAATCATCGACCGGTTTGGCTGTAACCGGTGCGGATTTTGGGCCCCGATCTTTCGGCTTGCCCGAAACCGAATCGTCCAAGGCAATCTCAGTTCGGACTTCAGCCTGGAGTTTTTTCTCGAACAGCACTGCTTCCTGCTCCATTTTGATCAGGGGTTTTTGCAGACTTTCCCAATAACCGGGTACCGCTTTCGAGATATTGATTACTGAGGCCTTCATCGGGTCGAAAAGAGCCCAGCCCAGCAAAGCAATAATTGCGATCAATGACACCGAGACAATTCCCGTCGGTATTTTTCTTCCACCCGTCAAAACCCGCATCCGGGCAATAAGGGGATTGACCGCCAGAGAAATCAGCAGTACCAGGAGAAAAGACAAAAAAATCAGGGAAATGAATGAAAATGCTTGGATTATGGCATATAACGCCGACCCCAGAATCACATAGAAGGCAATAGGGCGTGGCTTCGTTTCTTGCTCAAGCTTGTTTGGCATGACACTGTTCCCAGAGGAGACTAAAGCCTTCCCAATACGACATTAATGAGTAAAACTGTTCCAATTGCCATGATACAACCTCCTTAACTATTTGAATACGCCTTCCACATCCATGGTGTATTCATCGGTCAGATCCTTTTGGGCAGCGCTGCTGGCGTCGCCACGCAAGGTGATTGTTCCATCTTGCGCCATGACCTCAGGTCCCAAAGCGGCCTGCAGAGCCTGCAGATTCGTTTGACATATTTCCATGATCGTTATCATGTCTCCATGGCGGAGTGTAATCGTAGTACTTGTAAATGATCTCCCCCCAGAGGGTGTCTGAGAAATCAGGCCATTCATCACTTTCTTCAAATCCGGGAGCGTTATTCAATTTCTCCTTATCAACATTGAGGATGAGATTGTTTTCGGTGAGCGAAAATTCGAAGACAGCCCAAGGGATGGCGAATAATTTGTTTCCTATGCCCAGGAAACCGCCGGAGGAAAGAACCGCATAGGCAATGCGGTTCTTTTTGGCGTCGATCACCAGGTCGTGGATTTTACCGATATTCTCACTCTGACTATTGACAACTGTTTCGCCAATGATCTTCGATGCCCGGACAATTCCGTACATCGCCACTGATTTTTCACTTGTGGTATTCACAACGAGCTCCTTTTTTCTGATATTTTTGAATTTCTATTGCCGGCAGCAGCTTCAGCGATTTATGTTTCTCTTGCAACCGGAACAGTGCTTGAGCCGCGGCTCGACCATTGCTTTTAACGCCTTAAACCGTTATCTCTTTTACCGTTTTAAAGTTCTTACATTTCAAATCCCATTCCAGATTGCCATCCTCCCCAATAATGATGATTATTGGCATGATATTTATACATATTTTAACAAAAAAACAACGGTGTCACCGTCACTGAAAACCGCCGGAAAAAGGTCATACTTAACCGAAGGTCATATATGACCATCGGTTGCGCTTGGCTTGGCAGAAGAAGACGGGAGATGTCGCTGAATGGGGGTGCGAGCCGGGGCCCTGTTGCGGAATGGCGCAAGGATAGTCGCAATCAAGGAAGGATGTGAATCAGGATTTTTCGATATTCAGCTTAAACATGCGAGCGCGCAAAGTGTTTCGATCAAGGCCAAGAATTTCCGGTCGCCATGCCGGATGACCGAACCTGCAGTCATACGACCCCCACCCGTGACCTCTGGGTGAGATTGTCTACCGATACCGATCTAAATCTATTGTCAAAGACTCAAGGCGGCGGGAAATGTCAGCTCTTGCTTCATCGGTTGCGGGCCTTCCTCGTTCAGTAATCCGCAGATGGTCATTTCGAATGGAGTCAAGTCTGATTTGGAATTCTCTCTCCTCTGTCGCAGACATGTGCCTGTTCATCCGTCCATTATCTATGGCTCTTTGGCAAGCGGCGATCCTGTCCCCATACCTTGGTTCTTCAATACTTGTTGTTTTGTTAAATGCCCTGTCTATCTCATAGCCAAGGACATCGAGTCTACTGTGCAGGCTTCTCCATTTTTCCTGATAGACAATCCTGTTTCTCAGCGCCTCATAGTCTAGGCTGATACCTTTCAGCGTTGTCAGGTACATCTGGGACTGATCAGGGGAAAGCCCTCCGGTCTGCAGCCCCTCGCCAATCCTCCCCTCAATTGCCGTCATCTTGCTTTCCGCACTCCTCTCATCGTCCGGCCATACGTTCATAGACGCACAGCCGGCGAACAGAACGAGACCGAAAATCATCAGCACTTGTATCCAGTTATTCATTTTCATAGCACTTCTCCATTCTTTTGATTTATTGCTGCAGTTTTCGTTTCTTACGGCTTATGCAGACACAGAGAAACTTACCTACTAGTGTGCATGGCACACACAGGACGAGGGGGCTATCTTGGCATACCCCCCTTGCCCTGTGTGCATTTTTATAAAGGTTTCTGATTCACTCACCGACCGGCTTGAATCACAATGATCGGCATTATTTTCGAAAACCCGGATCGACGCAGAGAAGTTCCTCAGAATCTAATTTCGACATTTGGGAGGAAGATATCGACACCGGGCGGTCGATGAGGCAAATAGGGGACAGGCGCAGGTATATACACTCTTTCCCTGTGTCCATAAGATCGGTAATATCCATGTCTGTGATATTGATAACGATCATGTTCGTTTCTTCGATGGTCATACCGATTATAATGACGGTCATACCGGTTATAATGACGGTCATACCGATTATAATGACGGTCATGTCCCTCTCTTCTCTGCTCGTACCGATCATTGTAAGAGTTTGTATTCCGCCGATTACCCTCTTCACTGAATGCCGGCACCACGTTTATTCCGCCTATTACGGTGGCGAAAACAAACCCCATGATAAACTTGCCTGCTATAGACTTACAATTCCATTTATTTGATGTTTTCACAAAGTCACCCCATTTCTTAATGGATTCCAATTCTGTTGCTAGTTTTTATTGTTAGACATTACAGATTTTTTCTTCATGTTTTTCCTGCTCATTCCTTTATGGAAGATTGTATCCGTGCTCTTTTTCTGCGCATCCGACATAGTGGCATAAAGCGCCTCGAAAGGTGGGATTATCTTTTGCAGCTGACTCAAACGAGTTTCGGTAATTTTACTATGGAATTTCATGCTATCGACAGCATTCATGGTTTGAGATTTATCGGCCCTGTCCTCGTGCATCGCGTCCATCTCTTTGGCGTTTTCGCGCATCACCTGGGTCAGGGTGTTCCACTTTTCTTTTTGGACATCCGTTAAATTAAGCACACCTTGGAGCTCTTTGATGCGGGCCTCTGCATGATCTACGGCAGAGGGCCTACTCATAACTTCAGGGGTTTTCTTGTCTTGTGATGCTGCCAAAGAAAGGTTTGCATCGGCTAAAAAGATGGCGGTTAAAAACGCCACCATCATAACAATGTGGGCGACAGGTAAAGCAATTTGATCAGTCATTCTTTTCATGATATTTCTCCATGTTGATTTTTGAAATTTTGAAATACTCTTCTGCTCCTTTTTACCCTTAAGAGGGTCCTGAAAAGAGCGGCGAAAGAGTATTTCATGTCGCGGTTTTC
>Ga0105047_10003274_pt1 | contig 28584 bp, 19 predicted proteins | sample MAT04_FD_78384 | JGI IMG/M metagenome (GOLD analysis project Ga0105047, IMG submission 78384) | Freshwater microbial communities from Lake Fryxell liftoff mats and glacier meltwater in Antarctica - MAT-04 (megahit assembly) | ecosystem: Environmental > Aquatic > Freshwater > Ice > Liftoff... | reverse complement strand
TTCGACCCTGCTAAACCATGAAATGGGTAAATCAACGGTGTGCAACCCCAATGATCCGGAAATTGATAACAAAATGGAGAGCGGTTCAGGTTACTATTCCATGGTAAAGACAGTTCAGAGTTTTGAGGCAGTTGCTGACGTCCGTCCAAAATTGAGAGGTTGTAAAATACCGGTACTGATTATGCGGGGGCAATGTGATGGTATAAAATGGGGCTATACCTCTGAATATCTGAGTCTTTTCAATAACTATCAACTCGTAATTATACCAGATGCAGGGCATTCCATAGGAAAGGAGCAGCCGGATTTATACAAGAAAACCATACAAAATTTTATAGTAAACTAATTGCTTGCTTATTTTTGATTCTATCTATTAACATGTATTGCTAATGCTGTATTTTACCTGAATAGAAACTATTGAATAATCAGGAAAACTATTAATAAATCAGGCATTACTTTCCAATGTTTTTATAATTAACCTAAAAGCAGTTTAATCTTCTCCAGGAACAGAATACTAATCTGCAGAATAAGCTATTTTTATTTGTCTGAATAATTACTTTCAATGATTATTAACAACCCCAAACGTTTAAAAAATGAAAAAAAAAATTCTGGCTATTGATGATGAAGCTGTTATCAGAAAACTCCTGGAAAATTTCCTGAACCGAAAATATGAAGTTATTACCAAAGTCAACGGGCTGGAAGCCATGGCGTATATCCAGAATGGAAACATTCCAGATCTTATAATCTGTGATATTCTGATGCCTGAAATGAATGGTTATGACTTTGTGAAGCAGATACGATCGAGCGGCCTGTTTAGTAAAATACCGCTACTGATGCTTTCGGGAGAAGAAGACAGCAAAACCAGGATTAATTTTTACAAACTAAAAGTTAGAAACTTTATTACCAAACCTTTCAACCCGGAAGAGTTAGAAGTTTTGGTCGATTTGATTCTTTCAGAATAGGAATAAAAAAACTCTGCAATTATGGATGAACAACCTTCTGACAAATTGAAAATCGCCTACGTAGGTGGAGATAATGCAACCATTGCTTTACTGAAAGAATATCCTTCGTTCAGTGTTGATGATTTCAGCAATAGCATCCTATTTGTCAACTGGATAAATAATGGTAACCACCCGGATGGTATTCTCAGTGAATCATTTCTACCGGGAACAAGTGGAATAGAGTTTCACCAATACCTGATAAAGCATAACCTGGCTGTTAAGATTCCATTCATTCTTGTTTCAAGGTATGAAGATGAAAAAACCAGGCAGAGTGCAATTGCCAATATGGTTGATGACCTTTACATTGCACCACTGATTCCTGAAAATATAGAAACGAGAATAACATTTCTGAAAGACCATAAGGAGTTACTCAGGGCAACCAGAACTGGTTCAGAACCTCAAAGAGATTATAGTATTCCACTGATTAAGAGGCTATTTGATATCTTCGTTGCTGGTTTTGCCTTGCTTTTACTTTCTCCCTTTCTGATTATAGTGATGTTTGCAATTTGGGCAGAATCTGGTTTTAAAGGAAAAGTTTACTACACCTCAAAAAGAGTGGGTACAGGTTATAAGATTTTTGATTTTTATAAGCTCAGGTCGATGGGGCTAAATGCTGATAAAATGCTGAAATCAATGGCTCACCTTAATCAATACGAAAGTGAAAAAATTGAGGAAGAATGCCCCGACTGCAAAGCATTAGGTCATTCCTGCTCTACCAGCCTGTTGATAGAAGGTAAAGAAATCTGCGAAAAGCACTATATGCGCATGAGGCAAGCCAAGATCAATCAATCATTTATAAAAATTAAAGATGATCCCCGTATTACCAAAGTCGGCGCTTTTATCAGGAATACAAGTATCGATGAATTGCCTCAGTTAATCAATGTGCTAAAAGGAGATATGTCAATCGTCGGAAACCGGCCATTACCTCTTTATGAAGCAGAACTTCTTACTTCGGACGACTGGGGCGAAAGGTTTTTGGGGCCGGCCGGAATAACCGGACTATGGCAGGTTGAGCTTAGAGGTAAGAAGAGTGTTTCAATTGAGGAACGTAAAATGCTTGATAACTTTTACGCCAGAAACTACTCCTTTTGGGGTGATATAAAGTTAATTCTGAGGACAATACCTGCATTGTTGCAGAGTGAGAACGTTTGATGCATTTTTATTTTTTCTTAATACATCTACCATGAGTTACTTTGATGCCATGCTTTTTGGATATTTTGACCACTCAATTGAAATTCAGGAAAAACTTAATGAATCAAAAGGATTAACCATCCATAAGAATCTGTGCATCAAGGAATATGAAAAGGCATATGATCCTGATTGCCGGTTATTTAGTTTAAGCAGGATTTACAATCTTGAAGAACTGAAAGTTAAATCAGGAAGTCAGGACCTAACTGATGCTTCTATATTTTTGAAACTATACAGAAAATTTGGGTTAAAAGGTTTCAGGCTAATCAATGGAAAGTTTACAATTATAATCCTGGAGGCAGGTAAAACCACCATAGTCAGAGATCGCAATGGTGAAGGGCATATGGTATTCTATAGTAAAGATTTTTTCACAGACTCTTATTCCGGACTTAAAAGATTTATTGACTTCCGGCCGGTACCTGATATGACTGGAGTGCTTACATTTCTTAAGATTGGATACATTCCAGCTCCAATAACTTCGTTAAATGGTATTGGAAAAGTTCCTGCAGGTGAAGCGCTGATAAGCACAAAAGAAGGAATTTCATTTGAGAAAATCTTTGATTACGTAGAGATTATCAATCAGAAAAGAGAACCCATAGATTTAAAGGATGCAATTGCCCGGTATGATGATTTGCTTAAAAAATCGCTCAAAAGAAGAATTGCCGGTGATGATACACCCGGCGCACTTTTAAGTGGCGGTTACGATTCGGGCGGTAACATTGCTCTGATGCGCGAGGTGCACAGCGGAACAATAAAAACATATTCCATAGGGTTTAAAGATAATCCTGCTTCAGAACTGCCCTATGCCAAAATGATGGCTGACCAGTTTGGGGCTAAGCACCATGAATATCTGATGGATGGTTCTGAAATTGAATATCTTCCTGAAATAATTGATTTGATGGGGGATCCGTTTTCTGAATCTGGCTTTATGTTAAACCATTCAGCAATGAAAATGGTAAGTAATGAAAATTTACCGGTAGTAATAGGCGGAGACGGTAATGACCAGTATTTTGGTGCCGGAATTCGTGAAACAGCCCTTCATTATAAGCTCATAAAGTCTGGCCTTTCTGGTTTTTCAAATGTTTTTGATTCGTTGAGCGACAATTCAATATTCGACAACGATAACCTCGCTTTCAGGCTTCACTTTCAAAATCAGAAGATTCTAAAAGTAATGGAGCCTGAAAATTTTGGGTTGTATAATTTCCAGTTGAACAAATTATTCGATCTGAAACACATTCCGGAGCATCCCATCTGGGCTGAAACCCCTAAGAAATTTAATTCTTATGAAGAATTGTTCCTCCAACGAAACTTTTACCTCCATCTCAGGCAAACGGTAAATGAAGTAATTATTCACAAAGCATCTAGGATGTCTGACTATTTCAAAGTGCATTTGTCATTCTCCTATACAGATCTTGATATTTATAATTTTTTACAACAACTTCCAATTTCTCTGCGGGCAAAAGGCGATGTTACCGAAGCTGCAAAAGGGAAAGGCGTTACTAAATACATTCATAAACAACTTGTTAAGCCTAAACTACCTGATGCAGTTACCAACAGGCCTAAACAAGGTGGTTTTTCTCCATTGGAAATATTCTTCAACGATGAAAGCCGCCGGAAAAAGATATACAGGTACATCCAAGAATCTTCTTTTGCAAAAAGCATGAAAGACTCTTCATATCTGGATGTTTTTTTCAATAAATATGAAAATCTGGTCACCGGCAAGTCTTATTGGTTCTGGTTTCGTCAAGTCAAATCAAATCAATTGATTAATCTGCTGATTATTGCTTTATGGTGGGATAAAGTAATTGAGAATAAAAGTTCCAACAAGCTATCTGATTACCTTAAATAATTGACAGTCATAAATCTACAAAACATTGAAATGCGAATCTGCAGGATTTTACAACATTTGTGAAATTTAAAAACAATGGCTGTAAGTTTATGAATTTGTAATTCAGGTTTATCTAATTGTAATTTTTAATTTTGCATTCAATAAATCATTTATTAAACTCTTGATTTTGTTTAAGTTAATAATATAACAAATTCACTTATTCCGAAAAAATGAAACATTTTTATAACGTTCTGATAATATTGACATTTTTTTCTATCAATTTTAATTCTGCTCAATCCCAGGAATTGGTATTAACTGAACCAACTTCAAGTTCAGCTTACATTCTGCCTGCAAATGTGCATTTAAGTGCAGAACTGCAACTTTCACCGTACCTGCAAATAGTAAATAACCAAACCGGATACCGAAAGCTAAAATTTGGCTATAATAGCACCAATCTTTACAATCCAAAATGGAATGTTTCTATTGGAGGCAACAATACCCTTGAAATTACCATCCGAAATCTTGGCACAACGACGCCCGATTGGAGTAAAATTCAAATTCGGCCCCAGGGCTACAGTTCAAATCCGGTAACGCTTGCCCCTTATGTAACAGCAGCCGGAGGTGTTGGAGATAGCTGGAAAACAATTGTAATACCTTTATCCGCATTTAATGCTGGTGTTAACTTTACGGAACTTTCTTTTCTGGAATTACCATACAGTGCCAGTGCTTCGGGTTTTAATCTTGGATTAAGTAAAATTGCGTTTACCGGAGGCTCAAGTCCCTTCGTTTGGTTCGGCGACAATCATGTTAATAACATTCACAATGGGAATGGCGGAGCGGGCGAACTTATAGCCCATCTGATTACACCGGCATTACCCCCCTCTCCTATAGAACGGGTAACATTCATGGCTAATGGGATTGAGATAGGAACCGCTTATACCCAACCTTACGAGATTGATTGGCTGGCTGAAATAAGTAATAATTATCTGATTTCTGCTTCCTTGTTCTTTCAGAACAATAGTTCACTGACCTCCGCTTCTACAAGCATTTCGGTTCTAAATGAACCAGTTTCAACCTTAAGTGTGCAACTTATCCAGCCTCAGGATGGAAACATCTACAATATTCCTGTGGACATAGAGCTAAATGCTATAACCACCGGGATTCTTAATGCGGAAGATGCATGGATGCACGTAACCAATTATCTGACAGGCTTCAGAAAACTTAAGATAGGTTATAATCCATCCAGCGTTTACACTCAGCCTCAAAATGTTATAGCTGGTGGAAACAATATATTGGAAATTACACTTAAAGATTTAAATGAAAATACAGACTGGTCAAAAGTTCAAATCAGACTGCAGGGAAATGCAACTGCGCCTCTTAATCTGGCCTCCTATGCGATTGCTGCCGGGGGAATTGGCAGTAATTGGAAAACCATTTCCATTCCCTTATCCGATTTTAATACCAGCATCAACTTTACCAATCTTACTTTAATTGAATTTCCTTATTCTATGGGAATATCAAATATGAATCTAGGCATTCAGAAGATTATTTTTACCGGTGGAAGTAGCCCGTTTTTATGGTTTGGAGATACTAAAATTAATAACAGTCACAATGGAAATGGTGGTCCCGGGGAATTATCGGCTACAATTATACCAGCGGTAACACCCGGACCACAAGTCAGAAAAGTTGATTTTTTCTCAGGAGCCAACTTGTTATATTCAGATAGTATTGCTCCATATGCTTTTAACTGGAATAATGTTCCGGTTGGAAATAATGCTTTGGTAGCAATGTTGACTGACACCGAAAATTTGTATAGCTTTTCCGATACTATTAATATTCAGACGGTTAATCCAAACCCCAATACAATAATAGTGCGGGTTGTATTTGACTCTATTCCTTCATTTGCAGAAGCCTTAAAAGCTTCATTGCGATACAATAAAGACTTCGCCTATAGCCTGACACTTGATGACGGTCTGATAGATGCTTACACATACGCATTCCCTTTGCTTAACGGAGGACTGGTTACTGGTAACAATACCGTTTATCCCGGCCTATTCTATTCTGATGGTTGTGGAAATCCATTGCCTTTTACAGCAGGTTTGTCATGGTACTCTGTTAACTCAGCGGCCAATGATATTCATATTAATACACCAAGTTATATTACCTGGAATAATTTAATTGAGATGAACAACGTAGGCTGGGATGTATTTAACCACAGCTACTCTCATGCTGCTTATGGAACAACTATATATGATTATCAGGTAAGTCAGAATGTAACTTATGTAAAAACCAAGACTAATATAGATATTAAACATTTCGTTGTGCCTTCCGGAGATCAGAACTATATACTACCTGCCTACGCTGCCGGTATGAAAACGGTAATTGGGAACAACAGTAATTACAGGGGTTTCCCCAGTGGCTATAGAATTGATCAACCAGTTAATTATGATGATTTTAAGATTTATAAAAGAATTATGGACGACTCAAATTCTGATACATCAAACATAATGTTGAAAGTAAATGGCGTGGCTGCTATGAGCGTAAACGGACAACATTACTGGTGGAACGACTTTACACATCATGTTGGTATTCAGCCCTATGCATCAAGTCTCAAATTCTCAACTTTTGAATATTATATGAGTCATATTGCTCAGATTTACGGTATAAATGGGCTGGATAATATCTGGATGGCACCAATAGAGCAGGTTTACGACTACCTGATTGTAAGAGACCGCACATCCATAAACTGCTCACTAACCAGTAATATTCTTACCATTGTAATTGATTATAACAATGTGCCAAACGATTTGAAAACCAATGCAATAACGCTAAATATTAATGCAGATAAGAATATTAGCGATATCCTGGTTACGGGAGGGTCGGTAAATTCATTTAAAGGATCGGGCAATAGGAAAATTGTAAACCTTTCCTGGGGTAATGACAATAAAGCTACGCTTTACCTGGGAGAAGAAAATGAGCCTTCCTCTGATATTGAGGTCACTTATTGGCCAAATCCAACCGATAATTATATAAACCTGCTGTTTGAAAATCCTGCAGAAAGTTTGTTAAATCTAAAACTTTTTGATATCAGGGGAGTACAATTGTTTGACCAGAATTCGTTTTTACAAAAAGGAACAGTTCAGATGGGTTTCGATCTTTCAGAACTTTCGCTTAAACAGGGAATTTATTTTGTAAAACTTATTTCAGATAAAGTAAGATTTCATACGTTAAAAATTATCAAAATTGATTAATGGCCAATAATTAACTTACCTGTTTTATTCCAGTTAGTGCCACATATAGCACAAAAGTATAGACCCGATTTAAGAAATTTCACATTAAAGAATATTGGGTTTAAATCATGAGCCAAATTTTCAGTCTGGTGCATTACCAGCCTGCCTTCAATCGAATAAATCTTAATGGTTATCTTCTCCACAGTGCCTTCACTTCTAACAGAAATGAATACGTTATTATTGGCAGGATTTGGATATAATTTAATTTCAGGTTGTTCTGGCATATTTTCCAGTCCAAGATACTGAGGATTAAACTCAAAAGCGCCAATGTCATACCCAGCGCCATACGGTCTGGGTTTATTGTAATGATCAAACAAAACACCTGCTGCATGGTATCCGCTATCTGTAAGAGGAGAATTATTCATAATGGTGAAATTTACCGTGTCAATTCCAGCATCATTAATATTCCTTGTTAGAAAATTATTGGTTAACAATGCATCAATCGATAGATCGGGAATCATAATGTAGGAGTCTTCACCATGAAATGACGTTCCACCGTTCTGATAGAAATCAAAATTCCCCGGATTCACAATAAGGTTGGATGCTATTAAATTGGCATTACTTAAGGTGCTGAGAAACCGAATGCCATCCGATTTAGGATTAATAATGTTATTGTGTACTAAAGCATACGAACTACCCGGAACTGTTGAAACATCTGTCAGGAAAATTCCATATTTCATCTGCTGGTAATCTCCTGGATTGTACTCCTTCCCGGCATTTACAATAATATTGTTAAATATTTTATAGTCACCAATTCCATGACTTTCAATGCCATTGCCCTTACCATTGGCTATATAATTATTATAACAATCACATTTAGAACCGCCTCCAATAATTATTCCGGACATTTGGTTAAATTGTTCTGCCCAGCTATCGCCAGTAACCACATTGTTAAAAACAGAACAATCTGTTGAAGCAGAACTTACCTGGATGCCATCCCACCCCGGATTCTTAATAATATTGTTGAAGATTCTTACACCACTAAGAAGCGATGGTAACAACAAAGTGTCTGTTTCTCCGCAAGTTACAGATTGACCAAAATATTTTGTATTTCCGATATACATTCCTTCATTACCGGAATTTTCAATGTAAGTGTCGTGAATAACCGTATTAAATTGAGTAAACTTATCACGTGTAAAATTCAATTCACAGTCAGGATCGGTTTTCGCATAAATTCCCGCAATACTCGTGTTTGAAATGGAAATATGATCTATTTCAAAATCTGAACTTCCTGCACCAATTCCAATTCCGGCACCATTCATAACGCGTTCAATCTTAAATCCATAAAATATAGCAGGATCACCTGTTCCGGTAATTTTAAAATATCGACTTTTTTGAACTGAAATTCCGAAATAATGATTGCTATTTATTCTAACCAGACCTTTATCGTTCATTATAATGACTGGCAATTCAGGCGCCCCCTGTATATTTCTGAATAATAAATATGGTCGAAGACCGGGTTGTAAAAGAATTGTATCACCAGGCATCAGAGCATTGAAAGGTGCATAGTGTCCATCAATCAGAGTTATGAGCGTATCTACCTTTATACTGGTATGCTGAGCCTTAATACCATTGAATGAGACCAGGGTTAGTATTAGGATGGTAAAATATACTTTCCTGCAGCCTGATTTCATTATAAATAAATTAGAAAGGAACTTACGTCTTTGTTGCATAAATATTGTATTCATCAACTATCCCAAAACTAAAGGGAGCTGTTTCTCCAAAAGCTGATTTGATGGAATCTTCACCTGAATGTTTATCTTCAAGAATAAAGGTTATGTTTGGAAAATCAGTTATAAACTGACTGGCCCCTTTGATAGTCTCAGGTTCCATACCTTCAACATCCAGCTTGAAAAGGATTCTCTCATCTTTCATTATATCAAGGCTTTCCAATATTGAATCAAATGTTTTTATCTCAACCTGTAAATCGGGTTTTTCCTCGACTCTTGCAATATGAGATGCTCCTGTATTTACAGGATTATACACCAGTCCTACTTTTTCATTTGCCTCCCCTAATCCATACTGAAAGATAGTTACCTGTTTTTCGAGTTTGTTTAGTTTGATATTATCAGACAGTGCATCGAAACTGCTTTGAACCGGCTCAAAAGCATAGCAGCGAAGCCCCTTTTTTGCTAAAAGAATTGAGTATTCACCAATACAGGCGCCACCATCAATAAAAACATCATAGTCTGCTATTCTATCAAGAATGAATTTTTTTACACCCCATTCGTAATAGTAATTTGCAAATTGAAAATCGTTTGTTCCTCCACGGCAATTAAAAATCCCTATTGAGGTTTGAACTAACCTGTCGGCTTTATGTGTTTTCTTAAAAAGAATGTAATTAATTGAACTAATGATTGAAATAATATCTGCATATTTCATATAATCAATAAGATAACGTAAATATGTTATGACCTTTTTCATTTTATTGTTTTTACTTTTTAAGACAATTTATCCTAAACTGAACTAACTATACTCTCTCCCACTCATTGGTGGCTTCATTAAACTTCTTAATAACGCGACATGGATTTCCAACTGCAATGCAAAAGGGTGGAATACTTTTCGTTACCACACTACCAGCACCTATCTGCGTACGCCTGCCAATAGTAACACCTGCTGTAATAACAGAATTTGCTCCAATATGCGCTTCCTCCTCAATAACAACTCCTCTGATATCGAGCGGTTGAACACTTGAGTTTAATGAACCATCTTTATATCCGTGGTTAAATCCGGAGATAAAGACATGTTGACCAGTGCCAGAGCCAGACCCCATAGCAACAGGTCCGATTATAACCGTGCCAATACCAACTCTGACGCGATCGCCGATAATTACATCGCCGGAACCATTATTGATTACCGTAAAATCTTCGATGGTTGAATCAGACCCAACATTAAATTTATTATAAGGGAATACATCAATACGGGAACGACGTTTTCTGATTACCGTATTCTTTCCTCTTTTATGAATAAAGGGGTTTACAAACCATTTTATCCATGCACGGGGCCTCGGCCGCCGGTGTGGAGAAATCATCCACAAGACCAATTTTTTGGTCCTGGGATTTGATTTTATTTTTTGAATTATTCCCATGGCTGTATCATTTAATGACTAACCAATTCTATTGCTTTATAAATCTCATTCACATTATTTTCCCAGGTGTGACTGTTGGCAAATTTGCGCCTTTCAACCTGCAGTTCAATTGAATCTTCGGCCAATGCTTTCTCAATTAAATCAATATAATCCTGATGGCTAACTGCCAGATAAGTGTGACTACAGAAGTATTCCATGGCCTCTGTTACTGTTGCCACTGTAGGTTTACCCATTGCCAGATATTCATCAATTTTTCGAGGGTAATTTCCTATGGTCGCATCGTTAACAATTTGTGGATTGATGCACACATCAAAACCCTTTATATACTCGGGAAGTACTGAAGAATCGCGGGAGCCGAAAAAATAAATATTTTTGATTTCATGCAGTTCAGATTTGCTAAAAACTTCATCCTCAGGACCTACCAAAACAATGCTCCATTCTGGTTTTTGTTTTGCAATAAAAGCAAGAACTCCAATATCAAGACGCCGTGAAGAGAGGAAACCCACATAACCAATGACAGGGTGTGCAATGTGCGTCAAATCTTCTGCAATTTCTATTTTTCGCTCCTGATCGTTAAAGAGCGATACGTCACACCCCTGCCCTACCATGTATGAGTGAGGATTGAACTGTTGACCGTATTTTGCATAGAGTGTCGAGTTATTGACAACTACATCTGCATTTTTGATTAACAATGGTTCTATTCTTACTCCATGTTTGCGCCAGTATGGATTCATGGTCAGATAATCGCGCATATAATAAACGTAAGTTCTGGGCTTTAGCAATTCCTTCATATAGACGCCTAGAAACATAGAACTGTCATTGAAAAGAATAATATCTTTAAATCCAAGCCGTTGAATTGCTGATAAGACCGATTTTGCAAATATGCGGCTATTTTGTTTGTTGAACCAATCAAAAATGGAGCCCCATTTCAGGAAGTTAATTGATTCAGTTAACCCAATAGGATTAAGATTCCACAGATTTTCCTGAATTTCAACCAAATCAGGTTCTATCCCCTTTTGAACTTTAATCCTGTGTTGGATAGTAGGTTTTGACTTTTCACGGTAAGCAGTAATTCTGTCAAGGGGTGAATTAACATACAATACCCTGTTGAACCTTGCAAATTCCAGGGCAATATTTTTACAATTACTGCCAATAGCAATATCCCAGGGTTGGATTCCAATGATAACAATATCGCGGTTTTTGATCATCTTTTTCCTGTTTTATTTGACCCCTAAAAGTTCCTTGTAAATTGCCAGATTATTATGCGCCATCGCTTTCCATGAAAACTTTGCAGCCCTTGCCAGGCCTTTGCTAATATATGTGTCTTTAAGTTTACTGTCAACAGCCAATTTTAACATGGCATTTGTAATTTCTTCCGGATTAAAAGGATCAATAATCATCGCTGCTTCTTCTGCGATTTCAGGCATCGAAGAAGTGTTGGAGGTGATAACCGGCACACCGCAACCCATCGCTTCTAAAATCGGGATACCGAAACTTTCGCGAAGAGAAGGGTAAAGAAAGATGCTGCATTGGCTATATATTGCCGGAAGATCTGTATTTACAACATAACCAGTCAGATGGATTCTGCTCATAAGGGCCGGATTTCCAATGTCATCAAGTATCTTTTCCAGTTCACTCCTGTCATAATCAAGCATTACAAGTTGCATATCATCACCCGTTTGCCTTACGTAATCTGAATATGCCTTCAAGGTACCTTTAGTATTCTTTTTAGGATCTGTATTACCCAAAAAGAAGAAGAAATGGTCAGGCAGGTGATATTTGTTTTTGACACGTTCAAGCTCCCTGGTATCAGTTACAGGTTTGAAATGTTCACCCACGCCATTATAAACTGCACATAAACGGTTATCATCCCTCATGCCAAAGAATTCTCCAATTCTGTTTTTCTCGAAGTTAGAGACAGTAATTATTTTTTTTGCTTTCTTAACTACCAGGGGAACAATCATTTTCCGGTAAATATTTCCGAACTTTTGATAAGAAGATCCACTGCCTTTCAGAATATTTAAATAGCTATGTTCCATATAAATGATATCGTGTAAGATAACGACTACAGGAACTGAGCAAAATACCGGAGCTGTATTGCTCGTGCAATGCAACAATTCACATTCTTCACGTTTGGCAGCCCGGGGCAAAGAAATTTGTTCCCAGCATGGGTAGGAACCACCAGCCAGATGTACAATTTTAAAGTTAGGCGTTTCTGAAAGCGCTTCTATATCTTCATCCGGCTTCACGAAAATAACATACTCATTTTCTTTGTCAATTATTTGCAGGTTCTTAATGAGCTCCAGCGCGACCATATCCATACCGTGCTTTTTTCTGCGAAACAAACGTTGACCTTCAATTCCGATTCTCATTTTCCGATACTTTAGGATTTCTGTTTATTACAACTGTTTTATCAGACGTTCCGTGTTTGGTATGAATAAACTTCTCATTTGCCCCTCTAATTTTAAGCAAAGAGCCAAACATCAGCAACATCCCTGCCGGTAAGCTTACAAGCGCTTTCAGCGTTTCTTTGCTGTAATATGACTTTGGAACAGAAAAGATAAATGCCAGTACACATAAACCAACTACTGCAGCCCAGAGTATATTATAAATCAAGACGCTGCCTATAACTAAATTTACCCAAAAGAACAGTATGCCCAACAATAGAACAGCACCGAGTAACAAGACTCTGGGTGGTTGAATGAATTGAATCGCTTTATCAAAATAATCAACATTCCCGCGCGTAAACAGGTGTAGCAAAGAAGTAAGAAAATCGGTGCGAAAGTAGTGAAGCTGAGCCGACAGCCAACGTCTGCGCTGATTTGTGAAAACCTCAGCTTTCTGAACTTTTTCATCATAGACCAGGGCATCATCCAGATATTCAATTGTATGCCGGTTTTTAAGCATTTTTAGTTCTATTTCCTTATCAAACCCTCCAATTGCATTAATACCTGACATTAGTTCTTTGAAAAACTGATATCTGAAAGCCATACCTGAACCGATTATAGCTGAAGAAAGTCCAAGAACCCTGTGCCCTTTTCTAAATATATGGTTGTTAATCTCTTCGCTGATAGCATCAAGAATCGCGAGAGAGGTATTTAAGTTCTTGGCTGTCCGGTGACCCTGAACAGCAATGAAATCTTTCTCAAAGGTTGCATTCAGTTTACTCAGAAAGTCAGTGGCCATCAGGTTGTCAGCATCCAGTATTACTGCGATATCGTAATGCCCGTCAGGCAAACCAGCCATGGCTTTATTCAGGGCTTTTGACTTTGTGCTTTTCTCAAATTTTACTTCAATTACGATAACAGGCAGCTCTTTTAATTTCTGTAATGTCGATGACTCAAATGAATCAGCAATAATTATTACATCATAAAGATGGCTGGGATAGTCCTGCTTAAGTGCGTCGGCTGCAACTTCAAGAATTACATCATCTTCCTTGTAGCCTGGAATAAGGACTGCGATTCTTTTCAGGGATGGCGATTCCGGATAATGAGGTTGTCTGAAAAAAAGTCCGGCAAATGCAAAGATAAAAATATAGAGGACTGCCAGAAATAGCAATGCCACGAAAGCTATTTGAACAACATTATAAACAATAAGAAATGTATAGTTCATCCTTTTTGATGATTTAAAGGTTTAGCATTGGATTTTCATGAATTCTGCCAGTTTTAAAGTTCTTTGCATGCCAAAGAACAGCTTTTGTATATGCCATAAAGTGTCCCCGCTGACCTTTTAAAAGAAACACAAGAAGGTTTTTAGGAATGGCAAGGAACATCTGATAGAGGAATGCAATTAGAAATTTAATGCCTTTCACATTGCGTCTGAGGTAAAGTATGCGGGCCCGGTTCATATAGAAAGTTTTAAAGGGGCTCATTCTTCCTGTTGAAATAGATTCCTTATGGTATATAAGCGAATTATGAACATACCATAACTCATAACCAGCATGCCTGATTCTTGCCCCCCAATCCAGTTCTTCATAATACAAAAAATAGATTTCCGCCATCATGCCTACCTTTTTAATAACTTCCACAGGAATCATCATTGCGGCACCATGAACAAAAAAGGTTTGGGAGTCCTCCTCAAACTGCCCATTATCCTTTGCTCCAAAACCCAATCCTTTGCTTCTGATTGTATAATTATTGATAGGGGTTTGTCCTGTAAATTGCAATGTGTCAGGCGTATGGAAAAACCTGATTTTGGGACTGACACCGCCGATATTAGGGTTGGACTCGCATTTGGCAACCAGTGGTTCCAGGAAACCGGGTTCAACTTCTGTATCGTTATTAATAAAGAGCACATATTTACCTTTAGCCTGTCTGATGCCAAGATTATTGCCACCTGCAAAACCAAGGTTTTTATCACTCTGAATAAAAATAATTTCGGGATAAAGGTTCTTCAAAATTGAAGGGTCATCTTTTGGCGATGCATTGTCAACAACAATTATCTCAAACTTCGGATAGGAAATTGACCTTAAAGTTCTGAGTAAATCACAAGTAACTTCCGGATGATCGTAGTTTACGGTAATTATTGAAACCAAAGGGCTCTCCATAGCAGAAAGATTTTGAATATTAATGACTTTTTACCCCTCAAGTAACTCCGTAAATTTAACAAATATTGACATAATAATTAATTGAAAGTCATTTTGCTATACAAGCCGGATTTTTTTTTACACTTGCTCTGTTAATTTATTTTCGACTAATAACTACAACCCCAGTCTCCAGAATAAACCAGATAATCTCTGATTCTTGTCTGAGTGGAATAATCAGTAGCAGAACCACTTCAATTTTATCAGGAATAGCAACTAACTTTGATTTTGCTGAAATTTTAAGTGCTGGCAACAAAACAGATTTCCCCTCAGTTCTGGCTCCAGAGGAAACTGCTTATGTCATATATACATCCGGAACAACAGGAAAGCCTAAAGGGGTTGAAATATCGCGCGAATCCCTGTCTGTGTTTGCAAGAGGATGCATTAATCGATACAATCTTACTGAAGAGGATCGAATTATCCAATTTGCAGCCATTTCATTTGATGCTTCAATAGAAGAAATATTTCCTGGACTATGCTGTGGAGCAACAATTATAATAAGAAGTGAAGAAGCAATTTTATCCACCGGTAGATTTTTAGATTTCTGCCATGCCACCCGTCCCACAGTTCTAGATTTACCATCTTCATTCTGGCAAAGAATTATTTCTTCCTCTGATATTTCTGAAATTCCATCTTCAATAAATAAAGTTATTATTGGCGATACCCGTGCAATGGATGAACCAGTGAGGAAATGGCTTGATTCTCCCTGGAAACATATTGATCTTTATAATACATACGGACCTACAGAAACCACTGTAGTTGCTACTTCTTATCTTCTTACTCAGGATACAATAGAGTTTCCACTACCGATTGGGAAACCTGTGAAAGGCGCGGAAATAATCTTACTGAATCATTTGAACCAGAGGGGAATACCTTCAAAACCAAACAGGTTGTTTATTGGAGGTTGCATCGTAGCCAAAGGATATCTTAATGATCAAAACCTTACGCTGAATAAATTTCAACATATCTGTTCCGAAGGTGAGAAGAAATCTTTTTACGATTCCGGAGATTTGGTATCAGTAAATGAAGATGGAAATCTTATTTATTGCGGAAGAACTGATGATCAGTTAAAAGTCAGAGGGTTCAGGGTTGAAGTCCAGGAAATTGAGCAATATATGTTGAGCTATCCTGGATTAATTGACTGTGTGGTTATGCCCAAAACTGACGAACGTGGTGATATTGATTTGATTGCGTATTCAGTTTTAAAGCCAGGTTATCATGCCACTGAGATTGAAAATAAATTAAGAAATGATCTCCCGTCCTACATGATACCTTCTCAAATCATTGAAATCGAATCAATTCCTTATACAATTAACAATAAACCTGACCTCGGGGCTCTGCACAGATTAAATAAGGTTCCGGATACCATTACTCAACTTTCATTGCCGGAATCGGAGAATGAAAAGAAAATCTTTGCAATATGGCAACCTCATTTCAGAGGCCAGAACTTTGGAATTGATTCCAACTTCCATTTAGGGGGAAATTCCCTGGTTGCTTTGGAAATAATGAGTGAACTGGAAACAACGACAGGAAGAAATATTCCACTGGCCACTTTGTTTACCTATCCGACAATCCGGCAACTCGCAAAAGCTATTGAGTTGGAATTTGAAAAGGAAATGTGGCGCCCGTTAGTTATGATTAGAAAAGGAAAGAAAGGATATATTCCCTTGTTTATCATACATGGCGGAGGACTAAATGTCTTATTATTTAATACTCTGGTTGCTCACCTTTCTACAGATCAGACAGTTTACGGTATTCAGGCACATGGGCTTGATGGAAAATCGAAACCGCATAATAATATTGATGCCATTTCCAACCACTATCTTTCTGAAATGCACAGGGTTAACCCTAATGGACCGTTTGCTTTGGCCGGCTTCTCAATTGGAGGGTTAATCGCCTATGAACTGGCTTGCCGTCTGAGTGAAAATTCAGAGAAAGTTTCATTCCTTGGTTTGTTCGATACACCCGCAATAGAACCTCACGCCAACCGCCCGATATTGGAAAGAAAATTAGATTTACTCTCGGAAACCATAAAAAAAGTACTTTATAATCTATGGTTAATATTGCGGAATCCATTTGACATAATTCCCAAGAAAGTCAAGCTGATAAGGTATCGGTTCAGAATGAGGAATCTGGCAGCAGAAGCACTAGATCGTGAAGAGTTAATGGATTTACCAAAGAAATTAATCCATATAGCTAAAGCTAATCTGGAAGCTGTCAGAAGTATGAGCCTGCGCCACTATAACGGAGATTTACATCTGTTCAGGGCCAAAAAACGCGATTTCTATCTTCCTGACCGTAAATACCTTGGCTGGAATACTTATGTAGAAGAAGTAGTGATCCATGAGATTCCTGGTGAACATTCCAGAATATTTGCACCACCCAATGATCGGCAATTTGCTGAAGTTCTGCAAAAATGTCTGGATAACATGGACATAAACAAAGACAAAAACTAGTTTCAGGATTCTTTAAGCTCCTGCTTTTCCCCGGGGAATGCTTCCACATCAAATTTTTCAGGGCTTAAAAGCAAAGCCATGGAAGTATAGATCAGCATACCTGTAGGCATAGTTCCGAGTACTGCATTTCCATAGGATGCAATCATAACGCCAAACATCCCAGATGCCATTGCTGACATCTTAAGTCTCACTATTGGATCTCTTATTCTAAACATGATAAGGTAGGAAGATCTGATAATAACATAGAACAGGATAAATAAATGCAACAGAAGACCAACAATGCCCTGTTCTGCCCATATAAGCACATACCAACTATCGGTAGCTACATTAGATAAAAAAGCGTTAGGCAGGTATTTCTGGGCTTTAACACCTGCATGGCCAATACCTCCACCAAAAGGCCTGGAAGCAAGGTAAATTTTTAACTTTTTCTGATTGGCCAGTCTGACCTGCAGCGAAGCATCATTTGGATCAAATGCTGACCTCATCCTCCGTATCTGTTGGTTATCCTGTCCAATAGTTGTGTACTTAAAAAATATGAAACCCATGATCATTACAATAGCACCTGAGATCATGACATACTTGTTCTTTCGGTGTATGAAATAAAGAATTGCCCCGCCCAATGGTACACTGATGGCTCCCCGTGTCCCGGAAATTATCATTCCATAAAGACCCATGATGGCAACCAACCCAAAGAACAAACGAAACTTCAAACGTTTCTTTTCTGCAAATGCAATAATAAGAGCAACCACGGCTGAATATCCCTGATTTGCCCCAAACTGGCCTGCATCGCTCATAAATGAAAAAACCCTCAGTTTTCCAAATAATATATGAGTAACTGCCCCACCGGCATCTAACCAGGCTTTCTCAAATTTATCAACACCTAAAGTCATTTGCATGATTCCTTTGGTAGTAGCCAATAAAGCCATAAGACCCCAAATAATAAAAAAGATATCCAACTTCTTTCGGGTATCAATCAGTAAAAGGGCAAGGGGAATCATAAGGAACATATACATGGATATACCGCGCATTCCCGACATCCAAGCAGCCAAGCTTCTGGATTCAGGATTTACAGCCTGAAACATTGCATATCCAAACCAGATTGCGCCTAATAAGGTAATGTCTTTTTTTGCCGGTGTCCAGTCTATCCGATCCCTGAATCTGTTGAAAATTAAAGCCAGATAGGTCATAACCAGAATTCCATCCATGGCCAGACCAATCTGCCCAAGTTTTACATACCTGGCTGAGCCTAATAAAATGTAACCCAAAACAATTGTACTATAAAAGCCAACAACCGGATATTTGAAAAAGAAAATAAGGTAAGTTAAGATAAAAGGCAACATTAACAAACCCACCCCTGCTGCGAGTCCCGAATTATCGATAAGAAATACAGCTATTGCCACAAAAAGTAACAATGCGATTATAGGAACAGGAGAATTTAACCTGTCTGCTCCGATTTTTGCTTCATAAGGATTCTGATATTTGCTCATAAGACCTGATTTTAGGAGCCCGGAGGCTCACTTTTTCAAAACCTTTTTGAACATTTGTCTGTAAAAATCCATGCCTGATGTAAATACAGAATTTAATTTCAACTCCATTCTTAACTTCAGATAGTAGTATCCCAGAAATATTCCGAGTAGTGTAAACAGAATTGAACCAATAGCAACAGCATTAAGTGATTTAAAATAGAAAACAGCAATCAAATCTCCGATTACGTTGGCCGCTACCATAAATGAAACTTTATAGAAATTGAGTTTAGGTTGATTGATACTGTCTAATGCAACCCCTGTCATTCTGTCGATAGGCAATAACAAGCCATAAATGGAAAAAATCCTGACTATTGTCGTTGTTGAAAATCCCGTAACCGGGTCAATTCCAAGATATTGCCTTCCTCCAAGAATCAGAACAAAGTAATCAGCAAATATGAATGTAAACAATGAGACAAAAATGAATAAAAAGGTCATTGCGCCAGAGTAGGTATAAAAGAGATTCTTTACTTCATTAATATTGTTCTGGATACTGGCTTTCGACATTTTCGGAAAAGCAGTTGCTACAAAACTTCGTAGTGGAATTTGCTGAAGCTCAGTTAGTTTCATCGGAATACTATAAAGAGCCACAGCTGCAGTTCCCAGGGGGCTCAAACTAATGATCAAAGTATCTGCACTCCGCAAAAGATTAGTGCCAATCAACGTAAAAGTTGTGTATTTCCCAAAACTTAGAATTGTTTTAGTGGCTTCTGAGTTGGCTCTCCTGATGTATCTTAATCCATCCCACCCTTTATAAAAGCAGATGGCTGATGTTATAATATTTACACTTATCTGCGACCAGACCAAATATTTAAGACTAAGATGAAGGAATAAAAAATTAGCTAAAAGGATAAGAAAAAAACCAATGCTATTCATGAACTTAATCGTCAACAACTTTCCAAATTGCATATCTGCCTGAACAATGACCAGTGCGGTATTTAATGGTAAATTAACAAAAGCAAGAATTGGGTACCAGACAAAGAAAAGTTCGTATCCTGCATTTTTAATAGGTTCGGGAAACAGAAGCTGACAGGACCATAACACTATGGCAATAAAAGCGGTAGCTATAAGTCCGATTAAGCCATTTGAACCAATAAAATTATATCGTTTCTCTTCACCTACCCCAGCCAAATATCTTATAATTGCTGTATTTGTAATGCCAAAACGAAACATCTCCACAAAAACAGCAGAGGATATATAAAGAACCCATTTCCCAAATTCATCAATAGAATAAGTACGGGCCAACAAAGCAAAACCAGCAAAACCAAAGATGGCAATTGTCAGATTACCTGTCAATGATAGAAAATTAGCCTCTTTAAATAACCTGGAAGAAAGTCGTTTCACAGAACTTATATTTGATTTCTGTTGAAAAACTGAAACTGAAGAAATTTCTTAATAATTCTGGAAAAAAGCGTTCTGTTTTTGGGTAATTCTCCCAGTGAATCTTCCAATGCACCTGACTCAACACCGTTTAAAATATATAGAGGTGATGCCTCATTGGAAATGAAATTCCTGTAGGTGTCTAATGCAAGTTTGTCAGCATCAGTCCAAACCCGGTTAGCTCTGCAAATCAATAAAGTAACATCTGCTGCAGGAGGTAGATTTTTAGGATAAGAATAGTAAAGAATTGGCGGAATCTCAATCAGAATATAGTCAAGTGCAGAGGTATCAATCCCCTTATTTGCAACAAATTCAGTAACACTATTCATTTGTTTATACGACTGGTCAATGTTATAAATTAAGTATTCATCCTGTGCTAGCTTCCCTGCTGGATCTGCAAGAAACCCGCTCTCGTAATCTACCCTGGAATCAGGATAGCCTAACACCCACCCAACAATTGAAAAGCGCCGCTTTATTCTGATATCGCCTGATTTAGAAATCGCCTGAGGATCAGTTTCGTAGCCGAGTTGTGAAACTTCTGCAGTTTGAAGTGATTCTCTTGAGAAATTTAAGGCCAGAACCCTATTGCCCGAGTTTATAAGTTTTTTGGATAGATTATATAAAATAACTGATTTCCCTTCATTACTTAATATACTGTTTATTAAGATGATAGACGGTTTCTTTACTCTTATCAGGGAGAGTTCGGTTTGTTGAATAATTTGTTCGACCAAACGATTGATAATAAATGGAATATTCATTCCATTGGACTTCAAATATACTTTTGGGAAAATTCCGGCAGGTTTTAAACCTAATTTTTTAGATGCTCTGTATGTATTCTTTAACGTATTGTCAAAATACTCCAGGGCAAGTATCGAGGCCAGAACTATGATAAAACCAACCAGACCGGAAACAATAATAAACACTTTCCGCTTGGTAGGATTAGGAGAAAGTGGATAGTATGGTGGATCTACTGCTTTTATGTTTGAAGATAATTCAACATCCTGAACTTTTAGTTTGGCAAGATTTAATCCATGCAACAATTCAAGATATTCACGTTCCGAAACTGAGATTTCCCGCTCTATTTTCTTCAGATTTGCGCCTGCAGGTGCATAAACCGCATATTGCTTCTGAAACTCATTAATTCTTTCTTTCATAACAACCAGGGCTGCTTTTGTGTCTTCAAGCTCAATTACATTGCTTATCCAGTCATTTAACAAACCACTCATTGGAATTCCTTCTATCGAATTCTTGAATAAATACAAAGACTCAACTCCAGCGCGCATCTTCTCCTTTAAATCGGCTGATTCTACTTCAAGTTTTGAAAGCAGTTTATAATCAATCGTATCGAATAATGATGTGGTTTTCAAATTCGTTATCTGAGCATTTATTATGCCCAGTTTATTTCTAAAATCCAATATGTTAGAGCTATTTAACTGAACCTTTTGCTGAATATTCAGCTTTTCCTCAATTCTTTTGATAGCAGCTTCATGACCAGCTAACTTCATCTTTTTATTATAAAAGTTAACTTCCAGCTCTTCCTTAACAACCGCAACGGCCTTACTTTGCTCATAATAATTGATAATATTGTTTTCTTTATTGAATTGAAGTAGTTTTTCTTCAGCCATTTTTAGCTTTATAGAAGCAAGTTTTACCTGATGTTCAAAGTATTTTACCACAGCATCAGATCTGTTTTCTTTAATATTTCTGAAGTTTTTCATGCAAACTTCAATGAGTAAAACGAGCGTCTGCTGACATATTCCTGGATCATCACTATCGTATTTAACCTTAACCAGATCGCTGCTTGCAATTCGCTGAACATTGGCTGATGAAATTGCCTTTACAGAGTAGTGGGGATTATTGAAGTTTATAATTTCATAAATAAAATTTGTATCACTTGAATTCATTAATTTCATGAAATTCTCCACTGTTTCTTCATAATCTTTTCTATTTATAGAGGGCGGCTGCATCTTTGATGTGTTAGACAGCTCTTCATTCTTAAACTTAAAATTCTGAACCAAAATAGCTGAATCCTTCTCCGAATCAGTTTGTTCAGTTAAGCCAACGGAAACCTGCAGGCTATCATCACGGTTAAATCCAGTGTCAGATTCTTTTAGACTTTCAGGATTGCTTTTAACAACAAGTTTTTTAACATAATCCGGTGTTATTCTCCGAAGATGGTCAAAGGACGATTTCTTTATGTAGACAGGATCAGCCTTACCGAGCATCAGGTGCTGGGCAAGCAGTCTTACTGCAACCTCCTGATGAGTGTTTCTCGATTTTATAATGTTGATGAAATTATCAAATGCCGTATTGGTAGCAAAAAAACTAAAACTTTTATCCATTTCAATGGATGTTCCGGAAGCCAAACCCGTGTAGAGGGTAGTTTCTGAAGAGAAAGTATAGGTAGGATTTCTGGTAAGGTAGATCATCGCTATAACCATTCCGACCGGAATAACGACGAGTAAAACGATATGCTTACGAAGCAGCTTGATGATATCGATTATGTTCATTTACCGCTATTATTTTTAGTTAGTTTAAGCTTCATACCCGAAATTTCACGAAGAATAAGCAACGATGTTGAATAGGCTACATCAGCCTCCTCATAATCGGTTTCAGCCCTTGTTACAATATCCATGATTCGAACGTACTCAGTCAGCGCGATAACCCCATTAAGAAACTCTTTTTCAATCATTTGAAATGTTAATTTTGAGGTTTCCAGGTATCTGGATTTAATCCTTAAGACTCTTTGTTTAGTCAGCAGGTCGTTGTATTGTCTTATTATTAATTGCCGGACTTCATCCCGCTGAACTGTTACCATATTTTTAGCCTGGTCAATTTCAAGGTCGGCAATACGCTTACTATTGCGGGCATTAATAAAATCGAACAATGGAAATTTTACGTAGGCGGCATACCCATACTTAAACTCTTCTCTGGTGGTCGAAAAATTTGCAGGCGCAGAACCTTGCGTCTCATTAGTAGAAAAATTATCGAAAGTACCGTAACGAATATCTGCCTGAACACCAAAATTACGACTCCACTGGCGTCTGGTCGCCGTTTTCTTGGCCTCATTTATATTTATCTGTGCCAACCGGAAATTTACATACGGATCATTCAGAACTGCAGAATCCAGAATAACACTCAGCGGTGGAAGCCATTCCGTAATGTCGTCAGTAAGTGGGTTAAAGGTGTCAGAATCTTGTGCCATTCCTGCTATAGGATTAAAAAACCCGATAAACAGGGCCAAAAATATTCTTAATGCTCCTTTCATATCAACAAATATAATCAAACATACCCTCAGGTTATTCAAAACTCTATAATTTGTTTGTAACCTCGCTCTGTTTGTAAGTTAGCTACTACAGACTATTGTCCATTTACTTCAGTACTATTAATGCAATTAGGCCGGTTATGTAACTGGTTGAACATAAAAAAAGCTGCACTTTAAATGGTGCAGCTTTAAATGATTGTATAAAATTCTAATTCTGCTGATATAGTCTCGTTAATACCCTGTATCCAACACCATCTTTAAACCAGTCTTTATTGTTTACACCGGAGCTGGTTGCCCAGAATGAGAAATAGTTATAAGCCTGATTGATTTGGTTTTTTTCAATTGTGTAATCGTAAGAATCAACAATATTCATTGCCCATGGAAGGTTCCTATCCGATTTATAGTACCTGCCTGTGATTGGGTTACTGTCATCGCCATAAGTTCCGAAAATTGACTCGTCAACCAGATCTGTAGGATGATAATCAGGCAGATGAACCTCACGGCCCCTCTGTGAATTCACAATGATAAACGGATTGTAAGGGGCAATCCCAATAGCTGAACTGTTCAACGGATTCACAAAATCGATGACCAAAGCAATCGTATCCGGAGTGCCGGTCCTTCCGCCAGGAACCGTATTGATGCCTGCCATACCTTCCGGATTTTGTCCGGTAATATCTCTAAAGGTTGACAATGCTTTATCAAATACAATAAAAACAGCTTTTGACTGCCCGGCTTCAGTCCCATTAGCCGACATTGTGATATAATCTTCAGTCATTTGCATTCCGGTTACACGTTGTATCGCTCCCGGTGGAGTCATTGGAAGTTGGAATCCAAATCCTGCATTCAGGCTTGCTCCCATGGCAGCAGGGATAAAAGATGTCTTTATCTGAACCACTTCATTGTTTCCATTGGTAACCTGGCTAAAACGGTATTTGACAACAAGGTCATTGAAATCATAATCGCCATTGCTCGGCCATAAATCTTCAAAAGCCAGAGTTCCGTAGGTTGTTTCTCCGGGAAAATAACTGATAAACGCCTTCGCAGGATCAGATGGAAATTCATCAAATGTATCCGGCACTCCATCATTGTCAGTATCCGGGTTTACATAGGTTATCAAGGGCATCGAAGAATACTGGATGGCTTCAACCGGATTGGCCGTAACATAAAAAATAGCATCATTGAAATCATTGTCAGAGAAATTGTCCCTTTTAATGTCTTCAAACGAAAGCAATACAATGTCCCGTCCCGGATCAAGCAACATAACCGTATGTTGTCTGAGCGTCGGATTGGTCTCTGGATTCAGCCATGAATCTGAGAAAAATGTGAGTGCATTGGGATTAACGGTTCCATTAAAGGCATTCTGAAGCAGTGCCCATCCAACCTTTGTGTTTGCGGGAAAACGACCAATCAGCACCTTGTTTCCGGATACCAATCCTCCCCCACTCCCCGAAAAAGAGACATTGGGGTAAATAATTGTAATGGCGCTGATATCGCTTACCGAAGCGGGGGGATGATTGATATCGTATGTGTAAAACCCCAGTACATTTCTGTAACCGGCACCTTCGTGGACAAATGTTACCCACACATCCGACTCCTGGGTAATACTCAATGAAGTCTGGTTGTTCATATCCAGGTATTCAGGGTTGTATTGGGGAACAGGTCTTCTTTCGGGCAATGAGGCATTTACATCATTCAGTAAATCGGCGCCAATCGGATCATTCACAGGTTCAAGGTAATTGGGAATACCAGCATTATTAAATGTTCCCAGATAATTAATCGGTACACCCATTGAGTTTTTCAAGGTTGATTTCAGCACCATCCCTGAAGATTTAACGTTCAGCGATTTCTGGGCACCACCATAAACCGCTGAAATTGTATTCCCATTCAGGGAAATATTCTTATCAAAAGGGAAACCAAGATACATGGTTGTTATAACAACCTTTTCACTCATGGAAGGAAGCGAGATTTTTCCGGAAAATACACCCTGCGCATTGGTTGCACCGCTTGTAACAAGTACTCCTCCCGAATCAGGATGTGCGGTGTAAATATCAAACCTCACAGATTTAATCGGAGAATCAAGATTGTCAAGAGCGGTTATTTCAAATGATCTCTCTGTAGAAGTCTCAAAGTTGAAGTCAGGGGATACCTTTAGATTCTCAAACTTATTTTGATTCTCATTGTTCTGTGAAGGCTCGTCCTTTGAACAAGACCAGGCCCCTATGCCCAGTAAAACTATTCCGGTCAGGATTAATCTTTGTTGTAACATTTTCAGGTTTTTTAGTGCTAACTTAAGTTAATAGACAAAAGATCAAAAAATAACCCCTAAATTGAATTTTTCTTTACATTCCTGGCTTTTTCTTTACATTCCTGGCTTTTTTGATTCCATTTTAGCAGCTTAATACAATAACCGGGTTCAGGAATGCAAAAAAATCGCCTGAATAAAAAGTGCTAAAATTGCTTCCGAAATAATAATGCACAGTATATTAGATAATTAGAAATTATTTCTATTGTTAAAAGTGTTCCATTCCCGGAAAGTAGGTTTTAAAACGGATTTCCCCGGGTTTTTAAATGTGCGTATAACAATTCTCATTGCCCTGAATACCTTATTGCCTAATTTTACGCTTTGTCAAAATCATTATAAATGAACGCACTGCACCTGTCGCATCTGACATCTTTAGCCATTCAGGCAGCCATTGCTGCAGGAAAGAAAGTAATTGACATATATAACGGAGATTACACGACAACCTATAAAACCGATCTAAGCCCGTTGACAACCGCTGATTTAAAGGCGCATGAGACAATCGTTGAATTCCTGAGTGAATCTGACTTACCGGTTCTTAGTGAAGAAGGCCGGAGTATCAGTTGGGAGGTGAGGCGGAAATGGCATTATTTCTGGCTGGTTGATCCTCTTGACGGAACAAAGGAATTTATAAACCGAAATGGCGAGTTTACTGTCAACATAGCCCTGGTTGCCGGGCAAGCCCCTGTTTTGGGTGTTATTTATGTTCCTGTGACAGGCATGCTTTATTTTGGCAATCCCGAAATTGGTTCCTGGTGTGCAGAGGATTCAGTTTCTCGATCGATTGATGAGTTTGAACCGTTGGCATTGTTGCTTGAAAAATGTATCAGGCTTCCACTCCCGGACAGCAACTCAAAAATTACCATACTTGCCAGTCGTTCACACCTTTCTCCTGAAACAATAGAAATCATAGAAAAAATAAAAGCGCAAAATCCGGAATGTCAGATCACCAATGCAGGAAGTTCGCTTAAATTCTGCCGGATGGCAGAAGGGAATGCTCATTATTACCCAAGGTTTGGACCAACCATGGAATGGGATACTGCCGCTGGTCATGCCATTGCTGCATTGGCCGGCATCAGCATAAAATCGTGGCCAGACTTATTAACGCTGAAATATAACAAAGAGAACCTGGTCAATCCCTGGTTTATTGCATTTAAGGAAGGATTACCGGATTTAAGCTGAATTACCTGTTACTTATAGGCATTTTTGATATCAACTTCATGTAACTGAAATTGATAAACAAATATGACAGCAGCAATTATTTCCTTGTGGTTATTGATATTCATCGTGTTTTATGCCTATGCAGGATATGGCATCATCCTCTACTTCCTGGTTAAGCTGAAAAGAGTAATGTTTCGCGGTTTAACCTGGCACAACCCTGATTTTGAGCCGGAAGTAACCCTGTTTGTGGCTGCTTACAATGAAAAGGACTACATCAAAACAAAAGTAGAGAATTCCCTTGCACTCGATTATCCCGCGAATAAGTTAAAACTGTTATGGGTAACCGATGGTTCTGACGATGGAACGCCTGATTTACTGAAAACCTATCCTCGCCTGGAAGTGCACCACCAGCCTGAACGTGCCGGAAAAATCGGGGCCATGAACAGGGGGATGAAACTGGTAAATACTCCTATTGTAATTTTTACTGACGCCAATACCATGCTGAATCCTGAAGCCATCAGGAATATCGTCAGGCACTATGCAAACCCAAAGGTGGGAGGAGTAGCCGGTGAAAAAAGAATAGCAAAGAAAGACAAAGATGCAGCCGCTGGTGCCGGAGAAGGTATTTATTGGAAATATGAGTCTGCATTGAAAAGGCTCGATTCTGAATTATACTCAGTGGTTGGAGCTGCAGGCGAACTATTCTCGGTCAGGACTGAATTGTTTCATGATGTGGAGAAAGATACCCTCCTGGATGATTTTATACTAACCATGCGCATCACTCAGCAGGGGTACATTGTAAAGTACGAACCTGAAGCCAATGCAACAGAAACCTCTTCAGCCAATGTAGAAGAGGAATTGAAGCGAAAAATCAGGATTTCGGCTGGTGGCCTCCAAAGCGTAGTCAGGCTGAAAGCGATCCTGAATATTTTCAAGTACAAAACCCTGTCATGGCAGTACATTTCGCACCGGGTGCTGCGATGGACGCTTGCTCCTTTAGCCCTCCCGTTTATTTTTATTCTTAACCTGATTATTGTCCTTGAATACGGCTTGTTTGTTCCCGGATTTTACACTTTGCTTTTCTTGGGGCAGGTGTTATTCTACCTTGCTGCACTGGCCGGCTGGTACCTTGAAAACCACAAATTGAAAGTAAAGGTTCTTTTTGTTCCTTATTATTTCTTTATCATGAACCTGTCTGTTTATCTCGGGTTCAGGCGTTTTATCAAGGGAAGGCAAACAGTTAACTGGGAGCGTGCAAAAAGGGCATGATTTCTCATTAATTTCTGACAATCAGTGGTAATTTCAATTTTACCAATTCACATAAAAAACAGTTAAAGGCTACCCTGAAGGCAGCCTTTAACTGTTTAATCTAAGGACGTTCTTGTATCTGAATCTTCAGACTCTACATCTTCATCCCACCACACACACTGATTACCTGTCCGGTAACATACGATGAAAGGTCAGAAGCCAGGAACAGGCTTACATCAGCCACGTCTTCCGGCTTTCCGCCACGTTTTAGCGGAATA
>Ga0105047_10003272_pt1 | contig 28588 bp, 28 predicted proteins | sample MAT04_FD_78384 | JGI IMG/M metagenome (GOLD analysis project Ga0105047, IMG submission 78384) | Freshwater microbial communities from Lake Fryxell liftoff mats and glacier meltwater in Antarctica - MAT-04 (megahit assembly) | ecosystem: Environmental > Aquatic > Freshwater > Ice > Liftoff... | reverse complement strand
CCGGGGTGGAAGCTGCCGCTGATTGCCGGCTGGGCAGGTGTGTGGTGTGTTGTAATTGGCTGCAGCCCTCTCTCCATTCCACTACTGATGAAGAGCAAGCATTTCCTAATCGGAACTTAATTCCCATCTTTTCACTTGCAGGCAAAAAAAAACGCTTAAACCAATTGATTTAAGCGTTTATGATCTCTTTTGTAAGAGATTTTGCGGGCTGGACGGGACCAACCAACTAATATTTTAACGCTACAAATCAATCATTTAGGCCTTGAAAAGAGATGAAGCGAACGAAGGAAGAAATGAACGAGGTGTTGTGCAGGGCAAGTGAGCTGCCCGAACGCAGGAAGGAGGAGGAAAAAGTGTTACAAAATGCGAAGCGCAGCGGAGCACCCAACAGGCAATGAAGCTGCGAATCAGAATCGTGCATAAGCGTTTGATAAAATTGAATTGGCACAAGTGGGAGCACAATGGGGGCAATATAACCGGGATGGTGCTGATAGCGACAGGAATTGTATCCTTTTTTATTTTTTAAAATGTATTGTCTTGCAGCAAAAGGTTGTAGTAGGTGCACGAATATACAAACATAAATGATTTCTTTTAGCGAAGATTTTCACTATAAAAACACTTCAGATCCTGATTGGACAATCCATCCAAACCTATTATTCCGCAACGTTTGGCAACTGTATAGACCTGTTCTAAAAACTGGACTGTCAAATTTAGCCACCTGCCCGTGTCAGACATTATAAAAAATAAGATAGTCCCCAAACTCGAAACAGCTTGGGAACGATATTGATCTAAGAAGGAATTCTAGCTATACAATCAATTTCTATCTTTATGTTTTTGCCCAGGCCAGTCTCCACAGTCGTTCTGGAGGGCTTTACCGAAGGAAAGTATTGTGAATAAACATTGTTGTAGCGGTCAAACTCGTTTATGTCTTTCAAATAGACCGTGCACTTAACTATATCTTGCATTGAGGCGCCAGCCGATTCAACTATAATTTTAATGTTGTTCATAGTTCTTTCTGTCTCTTCCTCAATAGTCCCGAGCACAAATTTTGAGCTTTTAAAATCTACAGATGCCTGCCCACTTACAAACAACAAATTATCTACTATAACGCCGTCGGAAAAGGCTCCCGTTACAAAGTCACTCTCTCTTTCAGGATGGTTTATATTTTTCATAAATTTAAAAATCAGGTGTTTTTAAAAAATTATAATAGGACTTATACAACTCGTATTTTGAATTAACATTTTGCATTGCTATCAAAATTTAATACATTATAAATGATTATATTTTGTTATTTTAAAATAATCTCTTTTCTATTATTTAGGGTATATATGGTTCCATTTACCTTTACAGTTTGCAACCCCGAAACAGGAGGGATATGGAGAACAACTTTTTTTGGTTTATAACGCCAGTTGCTTTTAAATTTTACATTAAGTGTTTTTTCATCACTTGATTTTATAAATCGTAAAGTAACCTGCCCAAACTCAGTTGGCATATTTTCAAAAATTGTTTCCTCAGTGGAGGTTACCCAGGTCAACGGACATATACGCATCAGGTGCAACTCATTTTCTTTTATCTGGTCGTCTATAACTGCAAGCCGGGTTAAATAAAATGCGAGCGGAGTAGCGAACAAATTTCCTTGTATACCGTCTCTGTGCTCACATGAGATGTAGGTATTTTGTGAAAGCGCCCCGGCATATAAACTGTACATCCCCTGCAAAAAATTATCTCTTTCATCCAGCTGCCAGGAATGAAAAACGTTCCAACTATAGCACGGCTCGCAGGTAGAAATTTCACGGTTAAGCCATGGTGGATCCAAAGCATAATAAAGAGTTGGCCACATTTTTTTGTTGGGACCATTTCGAAAGAAATCAACAATATCTTTCATAATTGGGTCATCAGCATTCATTAATCCGGCCCATACCAGTATCATAGGGCCAGTATCTAAATAAAAAGCATCTGAAAAAACATGATAAGGTTGTGGTTTATTGGTCAAAATGGTAGAGGGTAAATATCTCTTGTTGCCACTATTATCGATCCAGGTTCTCCCAGTTTTTACAATTTCATAATAGTTTTTCAAAAACACACTCTTGAAATTAGCAGAAAACTTTTCAAATTCCGCGGCCCTTGGATGCTTCACTTGTTTTAATAACTTAACAGCTGTAGTAAGTCCTTTATAATTCCAAGCTATGCTCCAAAGATTTTGGGTTTCCAGGCCATCGTCAGTTCCAACAGCGGGAGGAAGCAAGTTTTGCACGCCATCAAAGCCTGTAATAGCACTGGCCTTTTTAAGAAAATCGCAGGCCTTTAATATGGACGGAAGCCAATGGCTGATAAACTCTTTATCGCCACTTAACACGGCATGATTGGCTACCTGCAGTAATACTGCGCCATGGTCGGTAAGCCAGTTGATCGATGTAAGAGTTTTTGGCGTACTGTAATACCCGGAATCGAAATTATAGGCACTTCCCGGAGGCTTTACACTCCCCTGATTTTTCAGAAATATATCAGAATATTTTTTAGTACTATTAAATTGACCTAAAGGATCCATGAACATGAAGCTTAGCATAGAAGTGGGAGTTGCCCATAAGTAATCATAACCGAAGGAGCCGGTCAGATAGGAATATTCGTGGGTCTTATAATCCAGTTCCGCATTAATTTGAGCAAGCTTTACGCTCTGGTTAATAACGTTTGTAATAAATTTTTCGGGAACTCGTATGGTTGCTGCATTCGGATCCTTTGTATCCCAGAAATTATCGGATTCCCTCAGTGCACCATTATACCCAAGAAGTATCTCATTTTGTAAAGTCACTGGATTCTCAGAAATCATAGGAAGTAAAATATCAGCACCTGCACCTACCTCATTTTTTACAAAAAATCTGACTGCGTAAACTCCATCCTCTGTTGTTAGAAATTGCAGCCGGTCCATGCCTTTGCCAGGTATCACATGCATTCTTACCTTGCCATCCGGTTCTATAACCCTCAGTCCATTTTTTGCATTCCCAGAAATTTCTTCTCCATTCAGATTTTGATAGTACTTTTTTAAATCCGGATTTATATCCACACTCACAGCATATTCTCCCACGTCGTAATGATCGTAATAGTTCCTGTTCAGTGCTATAACAACAGGAATGCTATCTGCATGATGTTGGGCATCGGTAAAAGTAACTTTAAGCCGCATCCAACCATAGAGAGGCTCCAACGCAGTCTTTACGGCGTTGGAGCCTTTAGCATGTGAAAAAAATTCCTGGCGAATCACAGCCCCCTGGCGGGGCAAGCGATACTCGGTCCATAACACAGGGGTTGCGTGTGCTTCGTCCCATCCCTGTATGCCATGCCCTCCATCGATTTTAGAAACCGGTATCCGTAGTACCGGAATTGGCACTGGATTTCCATCTGGTTTGAAAGAGCATTTTAACATGAAATCTTTCCCTATCCATTCCGTACTATTTTCTCTTGGCCATCCCCATCTGGGTGCAGGAGTAGCCAAAATATCACCATTATACAGCACATTAAACCTATAAGAATGATCTTTCCAGCTAACTGGCGTCCAAACATTTATTTGATCAGGCCATTCTGTCAAAGCCTTCGTCATACTGGGTTCTGCAAAACCTTTGTTTTTATTTTGAGAAAATACATTCAGCATTACCGTAAAAGCCATAACCACCAACAAAGATTTTTTCATCATAATCATATCAATTAATTACTCAATTTTAAATTTGAATTCATTCAAAAAACAATTTCCAATTCTGCAATCGATTTATCTAATATCCCATGCCTCATTTACATTAAATAAATAACGATAAACATCATTGCTCGCATCTATTCCCAAGAGATTTTCGCCAAACGCAACGATTTTTTTATATTTATTCCAGCCAGTTCCAATTTTTTTTGCCGCAGAAATTGTGAAACTATTTGATACTGTGTAGTAGTATAAATCACCGCTTGATGTTACACATAATAGACCATTTAAATAAGGTACAATTTGCGAATATATTCCCCAGCCAGACCCAAGATCTGGCCCTACACCCGAGATAGCCAAAACATTTACTGCCGAAGTATCTACAATATGATTATCCAACAAGCCACCAGACGCAAGAGACAATCCAAGAATACTCCCTTTGTATGGAATCATCATATCATATCCCGTATATCCAACTGCAAATACGCCAATTGAATTAGTAAATGAGACTGAGTTATTATCAATATTGTTTGCATCTAAACCATATAATCCGTCACCAATATATCTTATAATAATATAGCTGGATGAAATGGGAATAAAGGCGTTAAATGTTTTATAGCTATAACCTGGAATAGAAGTATTGCCTACGGTTTGACTTGTGTTAAACTTAATAAAAGAGGAGTCGTAGGAATATTTTCGCATCACTCCATCACCGGTACCAAAACTCACAGTAATTAGATTATTACCCATTTTAAAACATGAAAAAGGGTTGTCGTTAACATTTTCTAATTGCACAACTTTTTTTGCAGAATGGTCGGATATTTTTACGATAAAAAAAATAGTTTTGCTCATAGAATTTATTACAAAATCAGGATTGTCTATGGCGGTGATACCGACTGGCAAAAGATAAGTTTTTCCACCGGTAACATTTGTTGCCGTAAGCTTTAAAGTAACAGAATTCGATTGGGATTTTTGTGCTCGTATCACAACATATCCGCTATCAAGTTGATAACTGCCTTGGGGCAATAAAGCGTAACTGGTATTATTTTTTGTATTGAAAGAATCTACCAAATGCGGCATGGATTGTATGTCGACACGGATGTCTTTAATATGGCCTTCGGAGTTTTCTCCGGCAGCAAGAGCATAGAACTGAAGGGACGTGTCTCGCCCACCTATGAGCAAAGGGATATTAATCGGATTCTTGTCCGCTTGTGGGATTGAAATACTGCCATAGAAGTCAGCAAATTTGGGAATAGTGAGGGAGTCGCTTTTACTACATCCGTTTATTGAAACGAATGCGAAAGCCGCTATAACAAAATTGAAAGCATTAATTTTTATTCTTTTCATCATAAAAAATTTGAATTGTGAAATTTTATTTTACCTGGTATAAAGTTCGTAAAACAGGAACACGATACTGACTGCACTTCAGTTTTTAAAAATAGGTCCGCTACTTGTCACTGAAGGAGTGCCGTTATTCCCGACATAAGGCCAACCGCCACTATCCCAATACAGCCTGTCTAACATTAACATCCGTGATGAATATTGTGTTGTATTTCTCTTGCCTATAGCGTGGTATAGTATCCACTCATTCTCGTCCGAATCTGTAAAAATTTGTGAACAGTGCCCTGGCCCGGCAAAGGAGCTATTTCCTTCGATAACATTGGTATAATTACCGTCTAATAGGGAATTACCCGACTTGCTAACATAAGGCCCCGCCAGATTAGCAGACCGCCCTACCACCAAGTGGTAGGTACTGTTTACTCCATTGCAACAGGAACCTGCAGAGGCAAATAGGTAATAATAATTCCCTCGTTTATAAATGTAGACTCCTTCCATTCCATTGCCGGCGACTTTTTGCTTTACGACACCTTGCTTTATGGACAAACCGTCGTTATTCATTTCAATCATGTAAAGACCCCGGAGGCTTCCCCAGAACAAAGACTTTGAACCATCTTCATTTACAAATAATGCAGGATCAATGGAATTTTGCACTCCTATTTCATCGCTTGTGAAGAGTTTACCTTTGTCAGTGAAAGGACCTTCCGGATTGTCAGCAGTTGCAACACCTACACCATTTGTATGTTCTTCGCCCCACAAAGACAAAGAGTACCATAGCACATATTTATTGTTGACATAATTAATATCAGGTGCCCATAGACCTCCATCTTTTAAAAAATCGGGTCTGGTATTATCTGAAAAAACACGCAGGCCTGTCCAAATCCAATTGGTCAAATCTTTGGATTTCATTATAGGCATCCCCCTGGTATCTTCGCTGGCGTAGGAGTAAAACCATCCATCCTTTCCTCTAACAATCGTAGGATCTGGAAGACTCGTGTTAGAAACGGGATTGCTATAGGGAACATTCTTGTAATAAAGGGTAAACGTATTTGATTTGTAGGATTTAACCACGACTTGTACGCCAACTGACTTTTCTCCTGAATAGGGTGGGACTAAAAGTTTTATGCTCTTATCCTCAACGGCAGAAAAAGAAACCGGATTACCTCCAAAAGTTATCGTTACATCATCTTTTCTATTTCCAAAACCAGAACCCAGAATTTCTATATTTGATCCTGCAGCCACGACACTGGGGTAAAGAGAATCGATCTTAGGCTTTGCTAACCTGTAAGTAAACAAAAAGGAATTAGAAGATTTTCCAGCTGATTTTACAACTATATTCGACCAATTTTTATCTCCTGGAGGCGGAACAATTAACTGTATCCTAAAATCGGCTACAGATATTACTTGAGCACTTTGGTCATTGAAGTTGACCGTAACAATCGATGGATTGTTACCAAAGTTCACTCCATTGATAAGAACAGTATCCCCAGGATTAGTGGAAGCCGGGTCCACTGATTCTATTTTTGGATTGGTGGTTTGCCCGTTTCCGGAACCTGTACCCTGGTTAGTATCCTTTATTTTGTTCTTCGAGCATCCAGACAAAACGCAATTTGCAAAAGACAACAATAAAATTAGGCTGAGGCCTTTCATTTTTCTTACTATCATAAGTTTATTTAATATTTAACCCAGATCAAAAATTTGAAATTTTTAGAATTCTCACCTACACAGTTGTTTATTTTTTCAATGCCCAGAAGCCACGGATGTCAAAATTGTAACGCCACAATTTATTGTCTTGATCAATTCCTATCAGATCGTTGTTAAAGGCAAATACTTTCTTATACAAATCCCAGCCACTACCAATTTTTGTGGGCAAGCCTACTTTGCCTGTTTCAGTCAAAGGATACTGCACAAGGTCTCCCTTATCATCAACAGTAAAAAGATTGTCTCCGTAAGCAAAAATGCTATTGAATTTCCAACTGCCAGTCAGGAGTGTGTCTCGACCTAAAGTAAATGACCCATTTGTATTGTACATCCTCATACTATTACCTCCCGAAGACCTGAATAAAAGTGAATTTTTGAAAGGTATCATCATATCGTAGCTGGCGCTAAACGGAGGATTACCTGTAAATCCATCCATTCGCAAAGTTATTCCGCCGTCTAAAATTTTGTAAACATAGAGATAACCGTAAGCTGTACCTACGGGAGATCCATTGACACCCATGCCAAAAACGTAATTATTTAAAGGGCAAAGCCATTGTAAAGAAGTTCCCCAGCCTGAATTGTCAATGGCTGTAGCAGACCCGAATGCATTAGTTGCGGCATTGTACGGGAACCTGTAAATTTCTCCTGTTTTGGCATGCTCAAAAATTGCATTATTGTAAGAGAATATTGATTCATAGTCTTTGGGCAACTGGGCAATTTGTGTCCGGGGAATATTGCCTGGAGAATAAGCTGCGGTTATCTGAAAATAAACGGTGCTGACTAATTTTTGAACTTTTGCATCACTAGATTCAATGGTAATGGGAAGTATAAACGGGGTAAAGGGAGGAAAATTGGTCGTCGTGATTATATCAACATTAATTGTTTCGCTTGAAAAAGATCCGGCTGGAATAGTAGCCGATTGTTTTACCAGATTATACGCATTAGAGGGCAGCAAAGAATATGAAGTACCGTTCCTGGCGTTGAAGGTGTCTACCAGGTTAGGGTCGATTTTAAAGGTAACATGGATGTCTTTAGCCGGCGCAACCGAACCACCAAAGAATGCATTAATATTATAACGCTGGGTAGAATCAAGCACAAAAACATTTGCCTTGTATGGATACTGTGCGGCCTGCGGAATATATACGCTCGAATAAGACTCTGCGTCCTTGATTAAGATCGGGCTTTTTGAGCAGGAAATAATACTGGTAATAACAAGAAGAGCTAGAATTATTTTAAGTTTCATCTTTATAAGTTTTAATTTATTTACCAACCCGGATTTTGAGCCAGATTAATATCTTTATCAATTTCCGATTGTGGGATAGGCCACAAGTAATGCTTGGGTGCACTAAAAATTCTGGATTCTATTTTCTTTCTAATATAGAAGGACGGATCCTGGAGTGAAGTTCCCGCAAGCGTATTCATGCCATATATATCTTGCCCATCAACTGCCGCGGCAAGTTTCCATCTTCTTAAATCGAAATAACGGTGAGTCTCAAAAGCTAGTTCTATCCGTCTTTCGTGCCTTATGCTGTTTCGCATCTGATCCTGGGATAATCCTCCGGGAAGATCAGGTAGCCCTGCCCGTTTTCTAATTAAATTAACATAGTTGTAAACATCTCCAACGGGACCCTCATATTCATTAAGGGCTTCGGCATAATTTAAATACTGTTCTCCAAGTCTGAAATAAACCCATGTTTTTAATACACCAAGACTGTTTAAATTTTGAGGATTTACAGAAGGGTCAGCAAATTTCTTAATCAGGTATCCAGTGATTGGATAGTTACTACTTCCAGTTCCATGTCCGTCCTTTCCACTATTCCAAAACTGCATCTGCGTTCCTCTCCAGAGAGAACCGCTAAAATGGATATCTGCATAGAAGCGAGGCTCCCTGCCTACATACATATTGCTAACGCCCGCGGGATAATTGCCCGCAGGGTCGGCAGTTGGTGAGAAACCTGTTTCTGAATATCCTGAAGCCAAATTTATCTTGGCCGAATGATCTGGATTATAACCAGTGATTGGAGACTCCCCATTTGTCATTTGATAACCATCAACAATTTCCTGGGTTGGGCAGTAACCAGCATTCCCCCCATAACTAACCGGGCTGGAAGCTCCCTCAAAAATTCGGCTGAAGCCTAAATTTCTGGAAAAGAATACTTCGTTATTATTGTTCATTAAAAACAACTTCACCCTTGTTGCCACGGGGTCTGTATTATATTGACCATAGATTGCAAATCCGCCGGCTTCTGTTTGGTTGATACAATCTTTTGCAGCGAGATATGCTTTTTTCCACTTCTCCTTATCATAGGTTGCAGGGAATAAGGCCACTCCTTTATTGTCCCGAAAGCCCGTGTAGTCAGAGTTACCGTTCCATAACGGGCTGGCGCCATAAAGCAAGACTCTTGCTTTTAAAGCCAATGCTGCTGCCTTCGACGCCCTGCCATAATCAGAACGATCACCAAGCTTTATTGGCAATAAAAGTTGTGCCGTGTCACATTGACCTATAACATAATTAATACAATCTTCTAAGGGTTGCCTTCGAAGTTTAGTAAAGTCATCGGCCACCGAACTTGAACGGGTAGCTATGGGTATGGGTCCAAAAGTTCTGACTAACAGGAAATAATAGAATGCCCGTAAGAAATATGCTTCGCCTTTCCAGGTATCTCTTTGTTCTTTAGTAAAGGCGGGGGCATTTAAAGGTATTTTATCTGCATTTTCCAGGAACAAATTTGTCTTCCTGATTCCCTGGTAGCTGTTTGCCCAGATATTAATGTATCCACCTGGATTACTAACAATATCGGAGGGACCCCAGTTTCCGCTAACCATATTATGAGAATATGGATATGCATAACTTATTACCATTTCATCTGTAGCAGCAATAAAGGGATTCAATCCGCTTTGATCGCTCATATTATACTCTCTTGGTAAATTTGCATATGCTGATGTCAAAAAAGTTTCTGCATATCTATATTGACTAAAGACATCACTCAGGGTAAGATCTTCATCAGGTGTTTTATCCAGAAAATTAATTTGTTTTTTACATCCAATAAAAGCCAGCGTCGTAATGACTACTATTATAATTAATAATCTCTTCATAACAATATAATTTTTTTGCTTAAAAGGTAATTTGTAGGCCTAAGTTTATAGAACGTGGGATAGGATAGCTTCCCGATCCATCGTCCGATTCAGGATCAAGAAATTTTAATTTGTCCCATGTGTAAAGGTTAATGCCATTTACAAACACTCTTGTTTCTTTGAGATGAATTTTGTTTAAGAGAGACGACTGAAAATTATATCCGATCTCCGCATTTCTAAGACGCAGGTAGGAAGCATCTTTGAGCCAGGTAGTGGAGCGTCTGTAGTTATTCTGACTATAGGAGTCTCCTGGAGAAGGATATCTTGCATTTGCACTACCAGGCATCCATCTATTATCGTAATACTCCCTAAGAATATTATTAGGCCCAATTACATTGCTACCAAAAGGGTACATAGATGGTCCCTCTAAGAAAATACTTGTCTTTGTGGCACCGGTGAAATATATACTAAGCTCAACTCCTTTATAAGCTATTGTTCCGCCAAAGCCATACATAATTTCCGGTGCACGAGAATAACCCATGTAAACTCTGTCGTAGTCGTCTATTTTGCCATCGCCGTTTACGTCAAGGTATTTAATATCACCAGGTTTTAAATTAGTACTGAAGGTTTGTACCGGACTGCTATTTATTTCCCTTTGATCTTTAAAAAAGCCGGTAGCTACTAAAGCGAAGGGTTGATTAATAGATGAACTTTGAAGACGTGGGTCCTGGTAGGCATATAACTGGTCGGGTGTATTGTCCTGGATAACCCGGTTTTTCGCATAGGTAAAGTTCCCCCGAAGGCTATACAACCATCCTGAAGCCGTGCTTTTCTTAAACTCTAAAAGTGCATCAATACCCTTGTTTTTCACCTTGCCTAAATTAGCATAGGGAATAACGTTTTGAGAGATGCCCGTTATCAATGGAATGCTTCCCAACTTCATTAATATTCCATTCCGGTCTTCGTGGAAAACATCAGCCTGCAGTCTCAGCATTCCGGAAAACAATTCTAAATCTAAGCCTATGTTGGACTTGGTTGCCACCTCCCAAGTCACAGATGGATTTCCGATGTTGGCCTCGTCAAATCCTGGAGAAAGCTGTTGGTTATCACCAAAGGGATAAGAAAGTCCGTTGCGATTTATTGTAGTAAGGAACAGGAAGCGCTCCCCACCTATCATATCATTTCCCACCTGACCGTAAGATCCACGAATTTTAAAACTATTTACAAAACTAACATTCCAAAAACTTTCATTAGAAATCACCCATCCTGCAGACACAGAGGGGAAAAAACCAAATTTTTTGCCCTTCGGAAAGTTTTCCGAACCATTGTAACCCATATCTGTTTCAAGAAGGTATTTGTCTTTAAAACTATAACCTAATCTTCCCGCAATTCCTTGTCTCCTTGAGGGCAAATTACCGATAGAAGTCGAAGCCATAAGATTTACATAGTCTCGTTGATTAAATAAGAGGAGACCAGTTATGTTATGATTTCCAAAAAGGCGATTATAATTAATTGAAGCTTCAGTATATATTGCCCGGCTGGCATCGTTGGAGTTAGCATATCCCAACGGAAGCTGTTCACGCAGAAGATTATATTGCTGGTTACCGCTAACCTGATCTATGCCCTTATACTGCATCACCCCAAAGTATTTTTGCCGGACTGTTTGATTGAACGAATAGTAATCATAGGCAAAACGACCGCCAATTGAAAGGCCCTTTGTTAACAAATCCGATAAATCCCAGGTAGCCGAAAAGGTTCCCTGTAATGTGTTTCTAAAATAACTCATGTAGCCTGATTGCGTCGCTATGCCATAAGGGTGATAGCCAACCAAATCGGGATTTCCACCCAGGCTGCCGTCAGGGTTTTTTATTGGAAAGTCAATGGGAGTCGTCCTTTTTAAGGCTGTAAAAATATCGACGCTTGTATTGCCAGGATAATTTTGGAGATGAATGATTCCGCCAAGACTAAGGTCCATTTTCAAATTCTTAGATAAATTAATACCCACGTTCGATCTGAAATTATACCTCTTCAGATCTGCATTAGTATTGAATTTATTTAGATTGTCCACCTTATATATTCCACTCTCATGGGTGAACCCCACATTGGTAAAATACCTAATTACATTACTACCGCCGCTTATACTTAAGTTGGAAATACTTTGATAAGTGTTCCTATTTAATACGACATCAGTCCAGTTAACATCAGGATGCAAAAAAGGATCTGAACCGTCTTTATACTTCTGCAAATCATCTGCTGAAAAACCACCTACATTAATATTTTTACCCACATTTACCAATCCCTCATTTACCAGGCTTGCATACTCATAACCATTTATATAGTCCGGCCTTCTTAATGCAGTAAGCTCGGCATTCTCAGTTCTGAATGTAATTTTAGGCTTACCAAGTGTTCCTCTTTTGGTAGTAATCAAAATTACCCCGTTCGCTCCTCTCATCCCATACACGGCTGTAGATGAGGCATCCTTTAGTATAGTAAAACTTTCTATTTCCTGTGCATTAATATCATTCATATCTCTCTCAATATGATCCACCAAAACCAGGGGGGCATTATTTCCCAGGGTGGCAAAGCCTCTTATAAACACCTGTGCCGCATCTCCACCTGGCATACCGGATGATTGGCGGGTGATGATCCCAGGTATTTTCCCGCTTATGGCATTTGATAACGAAGGCGTGGCAAATTGCTGGATTTCCTTTACCGCAATAGTTGAAATTGCCCCGGTAACTGTAATCTTTTTTTGTTTTCCGTAAGCAACCACCACTACTTCGTCCAATTTCGATTTAGCATTTTCCTTTAATTGAAAAGTTCTTTCCGGGCTTGCTCCTGCCTGTGTGATCAAATCAAAGTGGCCCTGATAGCTAATTATTACAGAATCGGAATTGTTGACATCCAGAAAAAAACGCCCATCATTGTCTGCAACGGCATTCTTTTTTGTTCCCTGAATGTTGACTGTGGCACCAATCAGCGGATTATTTTTTTCATCGATAACTTTTCCTTTCAAGACATGCTGCGCCTCTGTTTGAACAAGAGAAAAAATCACCATAAGCAGTACTATACAGACCTTTCCAGTATAACCGAGTATTGAGACTGGCTTCATTTCTGCTCTTGAAAACGGCACAGCCTCATCTCTAAAGCCACTATTGGGAACTATTACAACTTTTCTTTTCATCAGCTTTGGTTTTTGCATTTGGTTTAATTATTAATTTTTAATATTTGCAGTTTATAGCGTTCCCTACGCTCTTGTACCTTAATTCCGGAATGCGGGGGGCATCAAGTCATTGACCGTATCGGTAACTTTTTGCTCTACCAATTCTTCGAAAGGCGATGGCTGGTTATACCAGTACATACTTGTTTCTCCCTCATAACCTCCTTCTTTGAGTATGCGCAAAGATGGAATGTAACATGTCACATCGTTTGCATAAGAATTTACCCAGACTCTCGCTTCGCCATAAAGCTTTTTAAACAGAAAAGCGTAGTCAATGACGGCTTCACCTCCCAAATTTATCATGGCCAACTTGTCATCGAAATTCCATACCTGAACAGGATAATTTAATTCTTTGGGAACATTGTCTCCTCTGAGAATGCGTTCCAAAGCAAGTTTCGAATAGTAGCCCCTGATGTCTGAATGTTTGGATTGCTCAATTAGACATGCAACTGTTGGAACGGCGGCAAATGGAAGTTTTACCCAGGCCATGGCAACCACAGGTGGCGCATTCAGTTTTATAAGATCGGATTTTATTACCCTTTCTACCTCGTCTGCAATATTTTTTCCATACCCTTTCATGATTTCGACTTTATCTCTTCTAAGGGGATGAAGATCGCCGGCACACCCTATGACCATCATGGCAATGCAACCCTGATGTCTTTCTTCAATTAAGTTTTGAGCCTCCGTCATCCAATCGCCATGGATTTCGTTAACATCGGGCCCAAGGCTGATGCCGTGACAGGCATAATTTGCCATGATCGCCCTCAAAGAGCCATCTAAATTTTTAACGCACAAAACAGGTAAAGAATGATCTACCGGTCCGTCCTTTGTTCTTCTATTCTCGGCAAATGAAACCTCTCCATTCCCCCATGATAAAGATGCGGGCGTTCTATTTTTAAAAGCTGCAGTAGCCACATCAACAAGTTTACTTAGGAGAAATTCATTAAACTCTGCTATGTGTACTAATTCCTCCGGCAATAAGGGTGAAGAATCAAAATAGTAATCTATTGGATAATTTCCGCGGCATTGGAGGATATTTAAAAGAGTTCCTACTTCAGGACTACCATGGGTATGTGTTACCAAAATAGCGATCTGCTCTGGCTTGATGCTAATTGACTTAGAAAGAATTTTGACCACTCTTTCCGTAATGGTAGCTGGTATCCCGATGATATCCACTGCAATGATGATAGTGTTGTTCTCATCATTGCTTCCAAATGCAATTGCTTTAGCAGACAACCTGCTCAACACTGCCTGGGTCTCGTTTTTAACTCTGGCTGCAAAACCCGCAAGACGTATGGGCCCTTGCGGTGTAATGTCTGCTTGCGATACGCCAACATCAAAAATCATATCAACCGATTTATCAGACATTTTAATTTTTTTGACTTGGTTATAAATAAAATAAGAAATTTTTAAACTGTCTATAAATTGAACAAACCTAGTGATAGAATTAAACAGATACAGTTTTTTGCTATTTTCATTTCTATGACTCAAAGTTAACCAGCGGACATTTTCGGCTTTTACCTGATATGGTTAATTATATAGCTTATTTTGACCATGATCTGGTTTTTTAGCAAATCAAGAACAGGGTGGGAAATGTGTTAGTAAGCAATTAGATTTTATCCAACAACTACTGAAGTTGATTGATAAAAGATGGAAAAAATAGAAATAAGTAAGAGAAGGAAGTACCACTCAAGAGTCTGCCTTGCGGTAGTTTAGCCGATATTGTTTTGGCTGGCAGCCCTTAAATTTTTTAAATTGCCTATAAAAGAACGGGATGCTTTCAAAACCTGCATCATAACAAATTTCACTTATCGACTTATCAGTTTCTATCATCAGCTTGCATGACCTGCTAACTTTGTAATCGTTTAAAAATTCAAAGAAAGTTTTCTTCATTGTCTTGCTAAAAAATCTCGAAAAATACCCAGCACTCATACAAACTTCTTCAGCAACATTTGCCAATGAAATCTTTTTATTATAATTCTCCGCGATATATTTATATATCACATTCATCCGTTCATTGTTAACTGAATTCAAGTCTCCGGAAAAGTCGTGATCACATAACAATCTGTAGTCGGCTTTTGATGACTCACTAAGGTCTTGCAAAATTTCTAATAAAAGAATCAGCTTTTTTATCGACTGTAATTTGGATAGTTCTACAAGTTTTTCTTTCTGGCGAAGAGCTGCATCGCAGCTGAATTTCATACCCTTCCTGGACATCTCCAGCAAATTGCGTATTGAGTCGAATTCTGAACTTTCGAACCACGATTGCTCAAAAAAGGCCTCTTTAAGATACAACACTATGGCATTGGGAGATTGTTCTTCAGCGCTGATTTCATTAATCCAACAATGTGGTAAATTAGAGCCCAGGAATACAAGGTCATAGGATGAGAAAATTTCAAAGTTATTTCCTACGTAGCGATGTCCCTGGCCGTTTAAAATAAAAACCAATTCATATTCCTTATGATAATGCCATGAGTAGTCAAATTCTTTCTTGTTATTTTGAAGCATAACCTCGAATAATTTTGAATCACCAGAAGGAATAGGCTTGTAATTCGGTTTCATAATTTAAAAGTACTTTAATTTTATTATTAAACGAACCTGAAATAAAAATAAGTGAAGAGTTATCAAAACACAATCATTCAAATAATAGAGGGAGGTAGTGTTGAGTCTCATGGAATGATGTTTCGACCGGTGCCCAGGCCCATCTGATCATTTTTCCGGTATCATAATCCAGTCTGCAAAAGTTCGCATACCATAAGGTCTGTTTTGCCGGTGGTGTATTATTAAAGGCGCATAAAAGTTTGTAGGGAATAAACAACTCTGCGGTCCAGGATTCTATGGGAGAATAGGCCTTCATCGTGCCTCCAACTAAATTAACTTTTTTTAAGACTCCATTTTCTTTGCCATACGGCCAAGGATTCCAACCTGTTATGAGCTTATCTCTTTTGACCATTAACAAAACTAATTCCTTTTCTAAAGAACTTATTTCATATTCAAAATATAATGACTCTGAGGGGTCAGGATGAAAAAAGACTTCAAAAACATCTCCTTTAAATAATGGATCAAAGTCGTTTTCAAAATCAGAAGATATAATCAAATCTTCGCCGCTAAACAGAACATAAATGCCGCCCGAAGAATATAGTATTTTGAATTGGCTTAAGTAATTTTCTCCACCTTTGTCCAACTTTTGTAAATTAGTCCACTCTGTTTTTTGCCATTCATTATTATCTCCCTTACCACTTATGGCGAAATCTTTACATTGGCGTACTGGTAGAGGAATGTTACGGTTACAGATCAAAATTTTTCAATTAATTGACTACCAAAAAATCCAATATATAAAAGCCCATGCCAGTGCATATAATGAAAACCATAGTTTGACCTGCTTGTACCAGGGACGTTTTACTCCATCATCTAAAACTTTGAGCCAGGAGGGTTTCCAAACATAAGAATCAACCTGGGCTGCAAGCGGTGGCTCAGTTCTTAAAGAGACAATAATAATCAAGGCGATTGTAAGAACTTCTGCGATACCCCCAATATACAACCAGTGCATCTTTATATTTAAAAGGAAGAATATCAAAACAATTGCGATTTGGATAATGACTCCCCCAACCAGGCCGTAAATGCCCGCCTTATATGTTGTTCTCTTCCAAAATATTCCTAATAAAATCACGGAGATAAACGGAGTTGCCATGTAGGTAACGCCTGTCTGAAAATATTCAAAAAGCCCAACCCTTCCTACAAGGGGCGAAACCAAGGAAGCTATTATTAATGCAATCCCTCCTGAAGCCTGGCCTACCCTAATTAACTGTTTATCTGTTGCTTCTTTTTTTACGTAATTATCATAAATGGCCAATGAAAAAATTGTAGAAATGGAATTTGCCAGTGCGCTGATAGAAGCCATGATTGCAGCCAGGAAGCCTGCTAGTATCACACCTTTAAGACCTGATGGAGCAAAATTTTCTAATGCGATTGAAAAAGCCTGATCCGCATTATTAGGCAGCAGAGATGCACCATGATTAGTTACATCGAGCCAGTGAAAAATGACCAATCCTAAGAGGCATGTAACTGTGGGGCGAATTAAATTAACGAAACCTGCAAATACTATTCCCATCATCCCATCCCATGTACTTCTAGCAGAAAGAACACGCTGTATCATTACCTGGTTTGAGGATTGATAAAATAAGAAAACACCGAAGGATGCCACAATTAGCCCTAGAAAAGGTGCAACCGGATCGGAAGGTGGGTAATAAAGATGAAATCGTTTAGGTGATGCAGCAGCCATGGCACTCCAGCCTCCGGGAATATGGTCAAGTGCTACAAAAAAGAATATAACACCTCCTCCAATAAGAAATATAAGTTGAATTGCGTCCGTCCACATTACAGAAGTCAGACCACCAAGTAAGGTGTAACTTGCCGTAAGCAATACAATTCCGGCCATAACGTAATTTACATTCCATCCTGTCAACGAGCTAAAAGTAATACTTCCTCCATATATTATTGGGGGCAGGAAAACAAACACATACCCAATAAGCATTACTACGCTATAGATGTTTGCACAAACAGGACCAAAGCGATTCTTCAAAAATTCCGGTACTGTAGAAATTTTATTTCTTAAATACATTGGAATAAAAAAGATCATAGTAAGAGTATACGTAGGTAGAGTCCACCACTCCCAATTTACCATACCCAGTCCACCTTTGTAAGTTGCGCCAATCGAGCCAACGATTGCCTCACTTCCTACACTGGTAGATACAAATGCAGCTCCTATTAAATACCAGGGCATTTTACCTTCCGCTAAAAAATAACCTCGTGGCGTCTTCTTTGAATGGCCAATTGCTTTAAAGCCAATGAATACTACGAAGAGGGTCATTCCTACGATTATACACACATCGAGAGTGGAAAGATGAAAATTATTCATTAACTGGACAATAGTTTATTGTTATAAAATTTATTTTAAGGTAACACTCGCCTGGTGAGACCACGTTGATAAGCATCTAATCTTGTAAAACCTTCCGCATACTTACATCCGGCTGCCATTCCCCTAAACCTTGACTGTATTTCAATCATTGCCAACATATCAGTCTTGGCCAAGTCTTCCATGGCCACAAATTGACTCTTGTGGCAAAGCAACATTTCCTTTTTTGTTTCGAAGGTATCGCTGGTGTCTACATATTCTGTTGGCAGAAAACCTATCCCACAAAGATTGTCCATGTAATAGAGTTGCGCCTGTCCAAACCGGCATGCCGGTTTCTTTTGGTTAGGCATAAAGGGAAGCCCTTTTTGAAAATATGAGTCGAATACTAGCTGGCTAACATACCGGTGATCCGGATGATAATCGTTTGGTGCATGCGTGATAATTACGTCGGGGTCTGCTTCCCTGAGTATATCAATCATTAAGTGCCTGGATTCCAAATCAGGAACCACGAGTTCATCTATTATTCCGCCCCAAATAAAATTTGCATTTATTACAGCAGCTGCATTTCGGGCCTCCTGCTCACGCATACTGGCAAGTTCCTTTGGTTTAACGACAATATCTCCCCTACTTCCATCTGTAAAAACGGCAATCGTAACCTGGTGCCCGTCTTTTGCGTAGCGAGCTAAAGTGCCAGCACAAAGAAGTTCAGTATCATCGGGGTGAGCCGCAACACAAATAATATTCATATAGTAAAATTGAAAATTAAAAATTCATTCTGTGTTAAATCAGTTTTAGTTAACAGGAAAAGAAGACCTTTTTATAATACTCCGTATCTATCATAGACAGTTCTAAGTGAATCTCCATTCAAAAGATCAACCCTGGATTGATTTTCTTTGCTAATTTTTTCATAAGCCTTTTGAATGACTTCATCTTCCACACTTTGTGGTATTACTACAATTCCATCGAAATCTGCAAAGACAAGGTCCCCAGGATGCACCAGCACTTCTCCACATCGTACAGGCACGTCGTAAGTAATTACTTTGGCACGTCCAAGACTATCAACCGGGCGGATACCTTTATAAAAAACAGGGAATCCCATTTCAATTATTCTATTGCAATCTCTTATCATGCTATCGCAGATAGCGCCAGCCACTCCATTGCGTTTAGCAATAGTGCTCATTAGTTCTCCCCAAGGTGCGTTTGTGCATGCATGGTCGGATGAGTGCACAACAATATCATTAGGCTTGAGAGAATCTACGGCTTTAATCTCAATGTCATACGCATCCGATTCACAATGATCCGTTTCCATCCAACGAAAGGTTTTTGCCCGCCCGACTATAATGCAATTATTTACATCCAGCGGTCTCAATCTTTGGTGCATAGCACAATTCCGATAGCCCAGGATATCGAGAATATCACAGACTACGGGCACATAAAGATTCTCTCTGATCCACGAGAATTTTGCGGAATCGTCTAAAATGTTGCTTGCTGATTTAATCATACTTCATATATTAATTTGAAAACTTAATAAGACTCATCTGCTTCTAAAAGTTAATCGTTTTGCCAAATAAACGGTTCCATTCTCTTAAGAATAATACATCTTTCTCTCATTCCAAGTTGAGCACAGAACCATTCGAACACTTCCGGATTTTCTGAATTGAGGGCCATAAGATCATAATGGTTAGGAATCGCATATCTTGGTTTTACTGAGTTTGCAAAACGGGCTGCCTGATCGGCAGTCGGGTTGCCCCATTTACCGTTTATAGGAACAAACATGATTTCTGGATTTTGCGGAGCAGCGGCTATTACCAGCGGGTGAAATTCAGTATCGCTCGTATGATAAATGCTTCGTCCATTATCGAACTTTACGAGGTAACCTGTAGTGTCCAACACATCTACGCTTGTTGCCAGCGCAAAAATGCCCGTGATTTCGACAGCCCCGTAACGCCACGAATCTCCAGCATGTAAAATGACCACGTTTTCCTTTGGAATACCCAGACTAATTAGTTTCTTAGCGGCCTGTCGAGGTGCAATAAAAGTGGTTGTCAGTTTCTTTTTATACCTGGTGATAGTAACAGGATCAAGATGATCGAGATGGTCATGGGTAATAAGATAAAGAGATACATCCAGCGTTTCGGGCTCAAATGGTGGCGGATAAAGTCTCGTAAATTCGGAATCCTCCTCTGCAGCTACGTCAGACAGATAGGGATCAATCGCTATCGTAACCCCAAGCGATTTAATAATATATCCTGCTTGTCCTAGCCACCATACAGCAGCTTGTTCGTGGGGTAATGTATGGTCAGTTATATTGTCCAAAAGTTCTTAATATTTATAAACTTACACTAAATTTTCTCACAGCATTTTCATTAATTTCTATTCCTAAACCAGGTCCCATTGGTACCGAAATATACCCGTCGCTATCCATTTTTACCGGATTTTCTATAATCTCCCGTAGCATTGGGCTGTTGCTTACATTATATTCCAGGAATAAGGAACGCTTTAATACAGCATTGGCATGAAGGCTTGCAGCAGTATTTAAGTCTGTTAGCCATGCATGAGGACATACATCTACCCCTGCATATTCAGCTTCCCATATAATCTTCCTCAACTGTGTAAACCCGCCACATCTTGTAAGGTCTGGTTGAACTATATCTACATCGCCCTCCTGAATTAATTGGCGGAATCCCCATGCAGTAGCTTCATGTTCGCCGGCAGCCAAACGTATTTTTACCCCTGCTGCTTTTACTTTTGCGTACCCTTCATAACATTCAGGAAACATGAAATCTTCTAAAAAATAAATATTGTATGGTTCCAGCGCTCTACACAAATCTATAACATCATAGGAGCTTCGACTTTTAAACCATCCTGGATCCACCATCAAATCAACATCAGAACCAAGCGCTTCCCTTGCGGCAGCTACTAAGGCAATATCTTTTTTAAAATTTTCTCCGAAAACCCCGAACCCAAATTTGACGGCGGTAAACCCCCGTTCCAAATAAAATGCACAAGCATCTTTTATAGCTTCCGGCGTTGGACGGAAAAGTGTGGAGGCGTATGCTCTCACACGCTCCCTTCTGCTTCCTCCCAAAATACTATGAACGGGACGATTAATGGCCTTTCCCATAATATCATGACAGGCGATATCGAAGCCCGACAACATTTGCATTGCTACCCCGCGTCTTCCATAATAGACAGAGCCTTGATAAACCTTATCCCACAAATGCTCAACAGAAAAAGGATCTTCTCCTATCACAAGTGTGCGAAGCCCTTCAAAACATCCAGCCCCACTATCGGGCGCATTCACAGCCGCAGCGGCTACATGAGATGAGGTTTCAATATCAGACCAACCAACAATACCTTCATCAGTACTCACCTTTAGCAGGAAACAATGTTTTACTCCACTTGCTTCTTCGCCTCCTACCGGAGCTGTGTTTTCAAAAGGTGATTCTAAAATAAATGCTTCAACGTCAGTAATTTTCATAAAATTGTTTCTTGTAAAAGTTTAATTAAATACTATAGAAACTTTTAAGACTTTGTCATGTCTTTCCCTGGCTAAATAAAATGCTTCCTCCCAATTTTCAAAAGGTACCTGTTGTGTTATAATCTCAGATAAATTTAACTCCGGATCGTTCAGGCTTGTTAAAGACTGGTCAATTTTGAACTCATCGTTGCAGCAGCCGACAATCTCTAATTCAGAAATATGCAGGCTAAACAAATCGATAGGAACTGGATTTTCTAACAAACTAAATACCACCATTCTGCCACGTTTTCGCAAGGATTTCAAGCAGGTTTTTACTGCTTCTTCTGAACTTACGGCCAGTATAGCCACATCAACCGAGCGTTCCGGAACGGTATTGGCAATTTCTACTCCCGGTATCATGCTCAATCTAAAAGCGGTTCTTCCTGAAACTATTACTTTTCCTGCGCCTGCTTTGATGGCAAGGCGGGCGATAATATTAGCGAAGGGGCCATCTCCTACAACAAGAACATCCTTAAATGCGATATTCCCCGACCTGGAAATAGCCTGCAGGCAATTTGCAACAGGCTCAAGAAGCGAGGCCAAAGGAAATGGTATATCGTCAGGTATTTGACGGACCCTGTCAGATCTTTGAGTGAAGTATTCTGCATAAGTACCGGACCTGTCGATACCGAGATGCCCCATATTTGAACACAAATGTTCTAATCCCCTCCGGCATTCTTTACAAATACCACAGGGTACCACAGGATGAGCAACTACCCGCATTCCGGATAAAAAATATTTTACTTCTTCACCGCATGCAGCTATCACACCAGCTCCTTCATGCCCCAGTACAGCCGGCAATTTAATTCCGAAAGGATTACTCTCAATATCATGTAAATCAGAAGTGCATATTGTTGCCACTTTGGTTTTTATTAATACTTCATTTGACTTCGGTATAGGAATCGGCAATTCTGTAAGAACCATTTTTTGTGGTTCCCGCAGTTGGATAGCCAGCATAGTTGAAGGGAATTTTTGTATCATTCAACGTAATTTTGGGTTGGGTAAACCTAACAAATCCAGTGAGTTTCGATTAATAATATTTTCTAGCACCTCCTTTGGGATTTGAGGCAATCCGCTTTTACCGATTACTCCGTTTATACCCCGGACTCCATCCAATGATCCCTGAGTAGTTGTAAAAGGTGAATCGGAACCAAAAAGAACTTTATGCTCTGCATGATATTCTACTAACAATCGCATGGAGTTATAAAACTGCCAAGGCCTATAATACAAAGCCGATAAATCAGCATAGACATTTGCATGACGCCTAATTACCGCTATTGTCTCCCCCTCCCAGGGATGACCCAAATGAGCAAGTACCATTCGTAAATCAGGAAAATCTAAGGCAACCTTATCAAAGTGAATAGGTCTTGAGTAGTCTAAAGGAGCACCGCTTACAAAAGAAGTTCCGGTATGAAAAAGAATGGGGAGTCCATGTTGTACGCAATATTTATAAATATTACAGCACCTCGGATCGGACGGGTGCACATTTTGGTATAAGGGGGACATCTTTACGCCTACTGCGCCCAATTCCAAATGACATCTTTCCAATTCACACATGTAATCAGACTGCAAAGGATCGATTGACGCAAAGAATAATAAGCGGTCTTTTGCTTTTGCTACATGTGCCCTTACATCCTCGTTGGGGATATTCCAATCTGTGGCCGAAGCCTGTAAACCGAATACAACCGCCACATCTGCAGCGAGTGTATTTTGTAGATGTTGTGCTTTAACATCCCCCCATATGGAAGGATCAGTGCCTAAACTTGCCAAGTCCGCCTTCAGTTTTGGACCGAAGTCAGTTGTAACATTAAAAACATGAGTATGAATATCTACAATCATTGATAATAACTTTACCTGGATAATTTTATAAATTAGATAATATTAACATTAAAACCTAATGTATAACTCATATATTTATAAGACAAGCAAACTTACAGGAACTGCTTTTTTAATTTTTACCCTATGTAGACAATTAGGTGTCCTATTTTGTCTTTTTAGCATTAAGCATAGATTATCCTAGGAAGGGTCAAATACATATTAGCTGGATGGGATGTAATTTTTGACACAAAAAATAAATTAAACTTTTGTGGCTAAGGAGGTTGCCTTGTTTGAGGCCATTTTTTCTTGCCTGGGTTACAAAATCAAGATGAACTAATTCGTGCATTACCAGGTGCTCTACCGCTTTGGCACTTGGCTTATATTTTATAAGGTGTTTTGGCCTGTCATAATTTTCAGCAAATTCAATTTTGGCTGCTGTATTTATTGCAGCGTCTTCTATTATATCTATTTCTTTACCTGCATCGAATTCCAATTTGTGCCGATATTCGCTGAATACTTTTTTACCCTCCCCATTGGCAATTATTTTGTTGGTTATTTCAAAAGCCTGTTGCACTGCATTTTGATACAGTGTATCTTTTTGCTTGCTGGTTTTAATTGCCTCGATGATGCTGTAAAAAGCGGAATGCATATCGCCATCCTTTTCTGCTATCAATGCCAAAGTGAAATGTGTGTTGGGATATTCTTTATTGATTTTAATAGATGCCCACAGGTATTTTTTTGCTTCTTCCAATTTGCCTTGTTGCATCAGCAGGTATCCGATATTGGTCAAACTGATGTGGTCGTTTGTATTGGCCACCAGTGCCTGGTCGAAATATTTTATTGCGGTATCTACATCTTCTTTGAATTTTGAAAAGATGTTACCCATCATTAATAATGCCCATCCATTGTTGGGATCCTAGCGCAGGGCATCAATTAAATAATTGATGGCTTCTTCCTGGTCACCTTCATCAGACAATATCTGCCCCATAATGCGGTGGTATTCTGAATTGGTTGGATTTAGTTCAATTAATTTTTTGAGGATTGGTTTGGCTTCCTGGTACCTGCCTTTTTCGCAAAGCGTTATAACTTTTTTGTAGTCGGGTTGCTGGGCTAGAATAGCCGGGGCATCAATTTCAATTGTAAGCCAATCTCCATTTATCGATACAGATGGTTTAAATGGGCCATAGCTATAGTATTTTGCTATTTCCAATTTTAGTATTTCCAAATCGCTGGCAGTTTTTTTATACTGAGGGAACAATTCTGCTAAGAATTCATCTATTTTATGGTAATCTTCATTGTTTAAAAATCGGATGTGGTGTTGGCCGGGCAAAAATAACCCAATTAATGTTCAATATACTAAAGGATGAGGTAGCAGTTTGAAAAATGCTTGTTTTATTTCTTTAGCCGTAATGGCTGGTTGACTTAAATATATGATTGATAACCGGGTTGTGTGCTTAAGAATGATTCAGAATTCCTGTCTGACAGGAATTAGCGGAGCCCGCGGGCTCGATTAGTTAGATGGTAACTATTCTATAATATAGAGGAGCCCACCCATCTGCAGCCTGTTGGCGTGATCAATGAATATTAAGGTACATGTGTTTGCTTGACATCAATAGGCTACATTTCTGTTTTAAAGCCTCATGGCATTTCTAGAGTTAGCAGCATTCCGGTATTAGGTGGAAAGAGATGTTTTGCCAGATTGTTTTTGATCTTTGAAGTGATTGTACACCGCAATGCGACTGGCCAGATTCTGTAGGTTGGCCTGGTCTTTTGCAATGAGGGAATCTAACGGATTATTTGAAATGTAGGCCTGTAGCAACTGGTTTGTGGAATATTGATTGCTACCGCTTAGCTGGTTGATCCTTTCCTTGCGGGCCTGGTCTAACACCGAGCTCGTAAGCTGCAAATTAAGTTCAGTGAAATGCCTTGCTGTAATATGTTTGAAAATGTGCTGACCAGCCAGGAATTGCTGAAAGATGTTTTCCAGATTAATTTCCGGTGTAGGGGCTTGTTTGATTTTGGGGATGGCTGCTTGGCCCTCAAACTTATCAGCATTGATCATCCATTTGTGTGCGGATGCCTGCCAATCTGTAATGGGGGTGATTCCTTTTATTTTTCAGCCAATGGATTGGTAATGGTTGAAAAATTTATTGGCTTCTGCTTCGGGGTAATCGTTTTGTTTGAAAAATTGCTGAACAACTGTCAGTGAGCGGGCAGATCCTTCACGACTTTGTTGGGACTGGTCAGTTCGATTCCCGAAAGAATCAGGAAGGGTAGGATGACAGGTAGGATCAATGTGTACCGATTTTGGGACAGGGCCGGCAGGATTAGTTTGCTTTTGAGATTCATTTTTTTTAGAAAATTTTTGAGGGGGTTGTTTACTCTCTTTTATAAATTCTTTATGTTTTATATTGTGTCCCATTTTTGGGACTGGTGCAGTATCAAAAGCGGTACTGGTAAGAGTCAAATATGGGACAGGCACGGTATCTATTTTGGTACTGTCAGATTTGGGGTGGGAGATTGCAGGTGTATCAATATTGGTACGCTGCTTTGTGTTTACAGACTTTTTGTTCTCAGGATTGATTGTATCAAAAAGGTCGAGCTGATGATAGACTGACTGCTGCTCTTCTTTTATGTCCAGACGTATGAGACTGATCTTAACGGGCTGAAATTTTGTTAGCGGTGGGTTGTAGATGATGTAGCCGTTGGTATGAAGTTCTTTGATGCATTTGTGGTAGGTATTTTTTGAACCAATCTTACTTAACTGCATGAGGTTATCCCGGTAAACGGGAAAGGGATTCTGGAAGCGATTATAGTTCCAATACTGGAACAAGGCCAAATAGAGGCTCACATGAGAACATGCGAGCCGTTTATCATTACGAACAAACGAAAAAAAGGCATTAAGGTGCCTGATATAGTTCATGACGGTGAATGGTAAAAGGTGAATGGCTTAGCGCCTGTTCTTACTTCACTTTGTCTTATTTTATGTTTTTGTTGCTTTTGTTCACAGGTTGCCTGAAAGGCTTGAAAAGAATTTAATCTTGGGAATAATTTTGCCAATCGCTTCCTGTATGAGCGTGCTCTTTTTTCTGCGACCGAAAGAGCAGGCTTGCAATTATTGTTTTGTTTTTTGAGGTGGTTGCGGCCACGATATTTTGAAAACATACAGATTACTTTAGGGAATGAAAGAATGGGAGTGTGTAGATCAAATAATTCCCGTTTATATGGCGTGGGACGATTCCATTACCGTAAAAGAGACTACTTCTTACCTGACTTGTTGCCCATCATCAGTTTTACGATATCCTCGTAATTATAAAACATTAACCCGCCTACCTGGGTGGGTACCAATGTGCCATTGGTTCGCATTGTTTGAAGCGTACCACGAGAAATGCTTAACATATCACGTATCTGGTACGACTTAAGGAATTTTGCCTGATGATTCGGTAAATGGGAGGAAAGAACCTTTTGCAATTCGGCGAAAAGTTCTGATTTAAACTGCTGCAGATCTTCCTGGGTTAAAATGTTTACTGCCATTTTCACTTTGTTTGGTGTTGAAGAATAGGCAGTAAATCTCGAATTAATAAAAGGGTAGGCGTGTTGAGGAGGGGAGTAGGAATTATAGAAACCGGATAAATTTATAAAATAAATAATCAGCTATAGCTAAGTGATTTAAATTATAACTAATTTTGGGTTTAAGCTAAATTGGTTTAGCAGGTAAAAATTCTTGTGGGCTACATTTTAAAATCCTAGCCAATTTATTGAGGTGTTTAACATTGTAATGAGCAGCATATTTTGAACTTTCACATTGGCCGATAAACCCAATTGATAGATCCAATTCGTAAGCCAAGGTTGCCTGTGAAATATTATTTTCAACCCGCTTCGCTTTGACTTTATTTACAACGTATAAATCGACTTTATCTTTCATTTTTGCCTACTTAGTAGTAGTAAGCAAGATGATTTAATTAGATGTTCTTTACAATCAGCTATAGCTAAGTGATTTAAATGCCAAAAAAAATGAATAAGGAATATGTAGTAAAAAATATTGATGAATTACCTATGGATATAAGAGAGGCGGTATGTTTATATTACATTGATGATATTTCAACAAATGAAATTGCAAAAAGATTAAATTTGTCAACTTCAACAATACGGAGCAGAATTTCAAAAGGAATGTATCTTTTGAAGAAAAAAATGAATGATAAAGCATTAATGGAAGCTCATTTCATTATTTACTCAAAGGTTATAATTGATCGTAAAAAAAATCTAAGATAGGTAATGAGCCAGATTAATTGGCGAATAGTTGTTGAAATTATTCATGACACATTTTCTATACCATGATTATTTCTTTCTCAAATAACCCGGAGTGAAACCAAAGTGCTTTTTGAAGGAATAATTAAAATTAGAAACAAAGTCGAAGCCGACTGAAAAAGCTACATCGTCAATATACAATTTTGTTTTCAATAAAAGTTTTTTTGCGGCTTCCATTTTAGCTGCCTGCTGGAATTGAAAGACTGGTGTACAGAACAGGTACTTGAATCCTTTCTTTAATTTAAAATCATTGAGCCCTACTTTTTTTGATAATTGCATTTAAATTGAATTTTTGTTTTCGCCTACTTTCAAACCATTTCTTAATGGAATGCGAATACACAGCACACAGCCTTCTCCAAGCCTTTGCCTGGTCCCGATTTTAGCAACACGCTTAGTAAATCCTATCTGATCATTCATAATTTCTATTTGCATGACGTACGGAGTAGTAAACAATGCCACTCTTACATTTTTGGCATTTGCATGCTTTTTAATATTGGTAAGATATTCCTGTATAAAGTGTTTGTTCATCTTAAGCATTTACTGGGCCAGGTTAGACAATTTGAAATTATATTGGATATTTGCTCCTGCTGCTTTTAACTTTTCATTCCCGGTAAGCGTATTTGACGTAAAAGGCAATGCAATTCTGAACTGCAGCAACGGTGAAACCAAGATATCAATAAATGGCGTCCAAACTATTGTCTTTTTGATTTTATCCTGATAGTACAATTCATATTTGACTGAACCGTCTGCAAATTTTCCTTCGAAGGATAAGCCTAAGTTTAAAGAGGGAACAAAGAGGCTTTTTTTATACGTCGCTGTTGTGTCAAGCGTGGATTGTTTTAGGAATTGGATTATTCTAAAACTGGCAGAAAGTGAAGGGCCATAATAAGGGTAAACGCCCGAGATAGCCACGTCGTTGCCGTTTCAATAAATAATCGTAAGTAATTTTAGAAGCGAGGAGGCTATTGCTGATGGGTAAGTTTCCATTTATGCGGTAGCAGTTCGGACACCCTG